>Ga0172375_10002473_pt1 | contig 28643 bp, 24 predicted proteins | sample LakKiv1m_FD_114537 | JGI IMG/M metagenome (GOLD analysis project Ga0172375, IMG submission 114537) | Freshwater microbial communities from Kabuno Bay, South-Kivu, Congo - kab_092012_11.1m | ecosystem: Environmental > Aquatic > Freshwater > Lake | place: Democratic Republic of the Congo... | reverse complement strand
AGCAGATCCAGCGGTCCCTGCGCCTCGATGGTCTCGAACATTGTCGCGACCGCGACCGGATCGCTGACATCGGCCTCGATGGCCCAGGCGCAGCCGCCACTGGCGATGACCTGCTCGACCACTCGTTCCGCCAGGTCGTGTTGATCGCGGTGGTTGATCCAGAGCCGCGCGCCTTCGGCGGCCAGCGCGAGTGCGGTGGCACGGCCGATGCCGGTCGCTGCGCCGGTGACCAGAGCGGTCTGCCCGGTAAGGATGGCAGCCATCAGTGCATCACCTCGCCGTGGCTGACCGACAGCGCCTGGCCGGTCAGGGCGGCGGCCAGCGGTGAGCCGAGGAACAGGAAGGTGCCGCCCAGATCGGCCGGTGTCAGCAGCTCCGGAATGGCCTGGTTGGCGAGTATCGCCGCGAGCTCGTCGCTGTCGCTGCGGCCGTTGGCGTCCGCCATCACCTGCAGCGAGCGCATGGCTGCATCGGTGCCGATCCAGCCGGGGCACACCGCGTTCACCCGGATGCGCCGCGGGCCCAGCTCCCAGGCCAGCGAGCGGGTCAGGCCGACCACCGCGTGCTTGCTGGCGACATAGGCGGAAAAGCCCGGCACGCCTTTCAGACCCCAGATGGAGGCCTGGTTGATCACGCTGGCGCCGGCGCGCAGGCGTGGCAGCAATGCGCGGGTCAGGCGCTGCATGGAACCGACGTTGTTCTCCAGCAGGGTCGACCAGCGCTGATCGGCCTCGAAGCTGCACTCGCCCAGCGGCGTGGCGTACTCGACGCCGGCGTTGTTGATCAGCACATCGGCGTTGAGGCCGCGGCAGGCGAGGTCATCGGCGTACTGCTGCACCGCCTGCCGATCACCCAGGTCCAGTGCGGTGCAGTGCAGCGGCGTCTCGCCAGCGAGTTCGTCGGCGAGCCGGGCCAGGGCGTCGGCGTCACGGTCCAGCAGCTCCAGGGTGGCGCCGGCAGCGGCGAAGCTCTGCGCCAGGCCCCGCCCGATGCCCCCGGCGGCGCCAGTGATGACCACGCAACGGCCTCGGTAATCCAGTGCCTTGTGCATGTCACACCGCCGTCAGGAACGAGACGCCCACGGCGCCGTAGAAGTTGTCGGCCTTGTTCGGTCCTTCGCTGACCACCCCGTAGTCATCGTCCAGCACGCGGCGTACGCGGTAGCGGTGGAAGCTGCCGAGCAGCTTGCGCATCGGGATGACCTGGTTGTAGGTGCTGCCGTACAGCTCGGCGTGCAGCTTGGGCAGGCGATACCAGGGCGCCACCGGCTTCTCGTGGTGGGCGTTGTGGAAGGAAAAGTTGAGCAGCAGCAGGTTCAGCGCCGGCCAGCGCTCGGAAACCACGTTGCTGTAGGTGTTCTGCTGCTCGTAGCTGCGGTCGCGGCGCTTGTCCTCCGGCAGCTTGCCACCGTCCTCCAGCACGGCGAAGGCCTCGTAGGTGTGCTGATAGGCATCGGCGAAACGCAGCACGCTGAGCATGATCATCCAGGCCACGGCGTAGAGCAGCACGGCCTTCAGCGAGAGCACCGCGAGCCCGGCAAAGAGCAGTGTGCGAATGGCCAGCACCGCGGCGACCTTGCCGCGCCGGGCGCGGTGCTTGTCGTTGTCGGTGATGAAGGGAAGGGCGATCACATAGAAATGCATGATCAGCTCCACCGCCGGCACATAGGCCCATTCCAGCGCCAGCACCAGCTTCTGGAACCACAGCGGGCGTGCCTTGAGGAAGGCCTTGCTGTCGAAGGTGATCACGTCGGCGCGGTCGACGTGGTGGCGCATGTGCTTCTTGCGCAGGTCCTGGAATTCGGCGTAGCAGCTGCCGCACAGCCAGCTGCAGACATTGCCGGCCCATTCGTTGTGCTTGGGCACGCTGAAGATGGCGCCGTGGGCGAATTCGTGGACCAGGTAGGCGGCGATGATCATGCCGTGGGCCAGCAGCAGCGTGCCCAGCACGTTCAGCCAGCCGTTACCGGCGAACAGCAGAGCCAGGCCGCCGCCGTAGGCGAGCGCGGTATAGAGGATCGCCAGCGTGTTGGGCAGGCGGCCATCGGCGTAACGGTACAGAGGTTTGGCGGTCATGGTTTTTCTCCAGCACAGGCGGGCGACGGCCCGCCCGGCGTCGGCTTACTGGGCGAGCGCTTCGGTGAACTGGGCGTCGTAGGTCTGGCTGAAATCCGGGATGGTCGGGATCTGCCCGTTGTCCTTGAGCAGCTTGGCGATGATCGCGCCGCTGCCATGGAAGGAATGGGTGTCGTCGCCTGGGGTGAAGCTCTTGCCCATCTCCGCAAGGGGGATGTTGTAGGCGCCGGCCATCTGCCCGACGGCTTCTTCGGCGCTGACGCCGAGCACCTCGCCGATGATCTTCGCCGACTCCTCGGGGTGCGCCTGCATGTAGGCCAGGCCGTCGAGATAGCCCTGGATCATCGCCTTGATGGCGGCGGGCTTTTTGGCGATCACCGCCTCGTCGAAGACCAGCACGTCGGTGATCAGCCCTGGTGCGTCCTTGGACGAATAGACCACCTTGAATTTGTCGCCGCCGCCCATGGAGAGGATCTGCGAAACGTTGGGCTCGTAGGTCACGCCGACCGGCAGGTTGCCCGAGGCCATGGCGCCGGGGATGCCTTCCGGAGTCATGTTGACGGCGTCGATGTCCTTGTCGCTCATGCCGTTCTGCTGCAGCGCGTAGGCCAGCAGGAAGTCGGAGGGCGACAGCGGGTTGAAGCCGACCTTCTTGCCCTTGAAGTCGGCGATGGACTGGATCGACGCGTCGGCGACGATGGCGTCACCGCCGTTGGAGAAGTCGATGGGCATCACCACCCGGTGCTTCAAGCCCTTGGCGACCGAGGCCACTACCTGGTCGTAGGTGAGCATGCCACCGTCCAGCGCGCGGCTCACCATGGCGGTGGGAATCAGCGCCGGGTCGTTGAAGAACTGCAGGTCCACGTCCAGGCCGTGGGGCTTGAACAGGTCGAGCTTGTCGGCGACGTAGAAGGGGCCATAGCCGGCCCAGACCACGGTGCCGATCTTCAGCTTCTCGGCGGCCTGGCTGGCCAGCGGTGAAAACAACGTCGCGACGGCCAGGCCGGCGGCGAGGAGGGTCTTGTTCAGCGAGCGCAGTGTGGACATGGCGTGATTTCCCTACACATTGGAATGACAGGCACGGGATGACATCGCGTCTCCCGGGCTTTTATCCCTCCGTGTAGTCCCGTCCCTGGGACCGGAGAACTCTCGGACCAGCGCCCACTCCCTGTGAGCCGGAACCCTAGTTCTCCTTGAAGTTGCTCCTGATTGTGCCAAGCGTCATGAGTGCCGGAGGCGACTCATCCCGTGCAAGGGTTATAGAGCAGGTTGCGTGCCAGATGCGGTGGCTGGCAGCGAACTCGTGGAGTTTCAATGAGTTGCAGCCAGCGCCGGAGCCACCGCGGGTGGCGCGCCCGGCACGGCGTTGCTCATTAATGGGGAGGCTTGCTCCGCGATAGTGCGGATGGTGCAGCTGATGACACCGTTCCGGCCCAACCGCCGCCACGGGCCAGGCGGCGCATGGGGCGGTCAGCCCGTTACGGCTTGGCAGAGGTCAGATCGGCACCGGAGCATCCTCGCGCAGCAGGCCGTCGCGCTTGAGGGTCTGCCAGAACTCGCGGGGCACCTGGGTGTTGAAGTAGTCCATGTACTGCCGAGGACGCTCGGGATTGGCCGTGCCCGGGATGACCGAGGCGACCACCGGGTTGGCCAGGCAGAAGTGCAGGGCGGCGGCCCGCAGATCGACGCCGCAGCGCTCGGCAGCGGCCTTGAGCTGCTCCCTGCGCTGGGCGACCTGTGGTGGGATCTGGTCGTACTCATAGTGATCGCCACCGGCCAGGACGCCGGAGTTGAACGGCCCGCCAACGACGACGCCAACGTCGCGTGCCTGGCAGGTCGGGAACAGGGTGTCCAGCGCCTCGTCGTGCTCCAGCAGCGAGTAGCGGCCGGCCAGCAGGAACACGTTCGGGTCGCTCTGCTCCAGAGCCAGGCGGCATGGCTCGACCAGGTTGACCCCTAGGCCCCAGCCGCGAATCACGCCTTCATCGCGCAGCTGGGTCAGCGCCTTCGCCGCGCCGTTCATGGCCTGCTGGAAGTACTCGCGCCATTGCGGGCCCCATTGGTCTTCGGAAGCGTCGTGGATGAACACCACATCGAGGCGATCGACGCCCATGCGCTCCAGGCTGTCCTCGATGGAGCGGCGTGCGCCGTCGGCCGAATAATCCGGCACGCGCTTGTTGGGCAGCTCGTCGACGAAGGGCTTGGCGTTTTCCGGCTGGCTGGCCGGCTGCAGCAGGCGCCCGACCTTGGTGCTCAGGACGTACTCGTCACGCGGCTTGCCACTCAGCAGGCGCCCGAAGCGCTGCTCGGCGAGGCCCGCGCCGTAGTGCGGCGACACGTCGTAATAGCGGAAGCCGGCGTCCCAGGCGGCATTGAGGGTGGCGTCGGCGGTTTCTTCGCTGAGCGGATGGAACATGTTGCCCAGCGGTGCGCCGCCGAGACCGATGCGTGGCAGGGTGATACGCATGGAGTCCTCCTTCGGATGCAGATGGTGCCGACCGGAGTCGGCGTGGCTCTGCATCGGAGGTCGGCCCGGCGCTGGATGTTCCGACAATGCGACGGGATGGCCGCAGTGCAACCCCGTCGCTCCTCGTCTGCCTCAGCTGCGACGCTTCAGATAGGTGCGCCAGCCGCCAAGTTCGGTGATGTCCTGGGCGCCGTCCAGGCCGTAGGGCTCGCAGATGAAGCCTGTTTCCCAGCGGCCGTCGGCGAGCTGCACCTTGCCCAGGCCGAGCGGTGCCGGAATGCCGGTGAGAAAGGAGCCGAGCTCCTGGCTCGGCAGCTCCCAGACTTCAACCTCGACGGCCGCTCCGCCTTCGGCGACGCGAACCATGCCCGGGCGCAGCGGTGGCCCGCCGGCCAGCGCGTAGAGCTTGTAGTCCGGCGAGCTGCGGGTGGTTTCCAGCAGCCGTCCGCCACGCTGCCTGAGCTGCCAGTTCAGCGGCAGGCCGTCCAGGTGCGCTCCGCAGACCACCACGCGGGCGCGGTCGTTGCGTGCCGGATTCCGGGGCGGCGGGGTAATGAGCGCGTTGCCGCCGATCAACTTCAGCCCTGTCTGACGCTGCAGCGCATCGGCCAGGCTCAGCAGGTACTGATCGGTGAACACCCGGCCGAACAGCGTCACGCCCCAGGGCAGGCCGTTGTGCATGGTGGCTGCCGGCACCGCGACAGCGGCGTAGTCGAGCATGTTCATGAAGTTGGTGTAGTAGCCCAGGTCCGAATTGCGCTTGACCGGCTCGGCGTGAAGTTCGGCGAGCGTCACCGGGCGCGGGTAGGCGGGCGTCAGCACACAATCGACCTCGGCCATGGTGCGGTCGCAGACGGCCTTGAGTTGCTGCAGGCGGTATTGCGCCTGAAACAGTTGCACGGCGGTTGTACCGGGGGCTTTCTCCAGAACGGCCTTTATTACCGGCAGCACGGCGTCGGGTTGCTGCTCGATCAGCGCGCCCGCCACGCTGTAGCGTTCGGCCACCCAGGGGCCTTCGTAGAGCAGGCGTGCAGCTTCAAGAAAGGGCTCGAAGTCAATCTCCACCGGCTCGCCGCCGAGGGCTTTCAGATGCTCGATTGTGGTGGCGAACAACGCCGGGCTTTCCGCGCAGCCGAGAAACTCCAGCTGCTGGGGTATGCCGAAGCGGAAGGTCTTGATCTGGCCGAAGGCCGGGCCGCCATTCCACAGCGGGTTGCTGCGGCTGTACTCGTCGCGCGGATCGAGCCTGGCGGTGAGCGCCAGCAGCTGACTGGCTTCGGCCGCCGTCGCGGTGAAGAAGGTCACGCAGTCCAGCGTGCGGCAGGCCGGGACAACGCCGGCGGTGGAGATCAGCCCTTTGCTGGCCTTCAGGCCCACCAGGTTGTTCAGTGCCGCCGGCACGCGGCCGGAACCGGCGGTGTCGGTGCCCAGGGCAAAGGAACAGAGCCCGAGCGCCACGGCCAGCGAGGAGCCGGCGCTGGAGCCGCCGGAGGGGTAGTCCGGGTGCACCGAGTTGCGGCATTCGCCATAGGGCGAGCGGGTGCCGTTGAGGCCGGTGGCGAACTGGTCGAGGTTGGTCTTGCCCAGCGGCACCGCGCCCAGGGCGAGCAGCTGCTCGACGATCGTCGCGCTGGTTTCGGGCGTGTAGGCGAACGCCGGGCAGGCGGCGGTGGTGGGCACGCCTGCGAGATCGATATTGTCCTTGATGGCGAAGGGCACGCCGTAGAGCGGCAGCTCGGCGGGCGTCTTGCCGTCGAGGGCGGCGAGATACGGCTCGAGCTCCGCGGCCGTCATCAGGTGGATGAATGCTTTGAACTCAGGGCTGAGTTCCGCAGCCTTGTCGCGCAGGCCAAGGATCAGCTGGCGCGGGGTGATGTCCCCGGCGGTGTAGGCGGCACTCAGGGTGGCGAGGCGCAGGTCAAAAGTCGTGGTCATCTCATGTCCCTCGTAGGGTGGAAAACGGCAAAGCCTTTTCCACCGCGATGTTCGTTGTCGGCCCGGTGGGCCGGTGGGTGGACAGGTGAAGCGCTGTCCACCCGACGTTGCTTCGGGTGCCGAGGGGCCTCACGCCTCCTCGATCACCACCACCCGCTGGCCTGCGCGCACCGGCGAGCCGGGCTGGGCGCGGACTTCCTTGACCACGCCGGCGACCGGCGCGGTGAGCGGAATTTCCATCTTCATGCTCTCGAGGATCACCAGCACGTCGCCGGCTTCGACCCGCGCGCCCTCGGCCACCGACACCTGCCAGAGGTTGCCGGCGATGTGGCTCTCGATGCCGTGCTGGCCGGCGCCGAGCGGGGTGTCCTCGCCGAGGTCGGCGGCGACTTCCTCGCTCTCGAAGTGCGCCTGGCCCGATTCGATCCAGCGCTGGCGCTCGGCGTCGAAGGCGCCGCGCTGCTGGCGGCGGAAGGCGTCGATGCTGTCGGCTTCGGCGGCAAGAAAGTCCTGGTAGTCGGACAGGCGCAGCTCGGTGTGCTCGATCTTCAGCGGGTAGCGGCCCAGCGGGAAATCGCGGCGGATCCTCACCAGCTCCTCCGCCGAGACCGGGTAGAAGCGGATCTGGTCGAAGAAGCGCAGCAGCCACGGCAGGCCGCCGAACGCCTCGACCGCGCGGTAGCGGTTCCACATCTGCAGGGTGCGGCCGACGAACTGGTAGCCGCCCGGGCCTTCCATGCCGTAGACGCACATGTAGGCGCCGCCGATGCCCACCGAGTTCTCCGCGGTCCAGGTGCGCGCCGGGTTGTACTTGGTGGTGACCAGCCGGTGGCGCGGGTCCAGCGGGGTGGCCACCGGCGCGCCGAGGTAGACGTCGCCCAGGCCCATCACCAGATAGCTGGCGTCGAACACCGTGCGGTACACCGCCTCGAGATTCGGCAGGTCGTTGATGCGGCGGATGAACTCCAGGTTGCTCGGGCACCAGGGCGCGTCCTTGCGCACCGTGGTCATGTACTTCTCGATGGCCAACTGGCAGGCCGGGTCGTCCCAGGACAGCGGCAGGTGGACAATGCGCGAGGGCACCTTCAGATCCTGCGCGGCGCACACGGCATCCCACAGGCCGGCGACGATCTCCAACAGATCTTCCAGCGCCAGGGTCTCGGGCTGGTAGTGCACCTGCAGGGAGCGGATGCCGGGGGTCAGGTCGATCACCCCATCGAGCTGCTTGGCTTCGAGGGCCTGCATCAGCGCATGGCCACGGAAGCGCAGCACCAGGTCCAGCTCCGGCGCGCCGATTTCCAGCAACAGGTGGGTGTCGCCGGAGAGGCGGGCGACCAGGCGGCTGTCCGCTTCACCGATATCGAGCACGATGGGCGACTGCAGCGCCACCGGCGTGGCGACCACTGCCGCCGGCGCGAGGCTGGCGCACTCGGCATCGGCGGCCTTGGCCAGCTGGCGTGCGGTCAGCACATCCACCGGCACGAAGCGCACCTTGTCGCCGGCCTTGAGCTGGCCGAGCTGCCACAGATCGGCCTCGACGATGGTCACCGGGCAGACGAAGCCGCCCAGGCTCGGGCCGTCCGGGCCGAGGATCACCGGCATGTCGCCGGTGAAGTCCACCGCGCCGATGGCGTAGGGGTTGTCGTGGATGTTCGATGGGTGCAGGCCGGCCTCGCCGCCGCTCTCGCGCACCCACTCGGGTTTCGGGCCGATCAGGCGCACCCCGGTGCGGCTGGAGTTGAAGTGCACTTCCCAGTCGGTGGCGAAGAACTTGTCGATATAGCCTTCGGTGAAGTATTCCGGCGCGCCGTGCGGGCCGTAGATCACGCGAATTTCGCGGACGGCGGGCAGATCGCAGCACAGCTCAGGGGCCAGCGAGGCGCCGGCCGACGAGTCGCTCAGCGGTGCCAGGTGCAGCACGTCGCCGGCGCGCAGGGCGCGGCCACCGTGGCCGCCGAACTGGCCGAGGGTGAAGGTGCTCTTGCTGCCCAGATACTCCGGTACCTGCACCCCGCCGCGCACGGCCAGGTACGAGCGGGCACCGGCGCCGGCAATGGTGCCGATGGCCAGGGTGCTGCCGGCCTTAACCAGAATGGCAGTGCACATCGGCTGCGCGACGTCATCGAGCTTCACAGGGATCGCGGCACCGGTGACCGCCACCACCGCATCGGTGTTGAAGCGCAGGATCGGCCCGTTCATGGTGATTTCCAACCCGGCGGCGTCCTCGGGGTTGCCCAAAAGGGCGTTGCCCAGGCGCAGCGCGCGGCTGTCCATCGGGCCGGACGGCGGCACGCCCACCGCCCAGTAGCCGAGGCGGCCGGGGAAGTCCTGCACGGTGGTCTGGGTGCCGGCGCTGATCACCTCGAAGGTATCGGCCTTGTAGCTGAGGTCCTCCAGACAGCGGGTCCAGGGGTTGCCGCTGGCGAATGGGGTGAAGGCAAGAATCTGGCGCAGATAATCGCGGTTGGTTTCCACACCGTAGAGCAGGGTGTCGCCGAGGGCGGCGTCCAGCGCGACGCGGGCATCCTCGCGGCTCGGGGACCAGGTGATGACCTTGGCGATCATCGGGTCGAAGTATGGCGGGATTTCGCAGCCGGCCTCGACCCAGGTGTCGATACGCAGGGCTTTGCCGTCGGCTGCAGGGAAGCTCGCGGCGGTGAGCAAACCGGGGCTCGGCTGGAAATCCCGGCCCGGGTCTTCGGCGTAGACGCGTGCCTGGATCGCGTGGCCGCTGGGCTTGAGACCCTTCACCAGCTCGGCCAAAGGCGGCAGGTCGCCGGCGGCCAGCTCGATCATCCAGCGCACCAGATCCACGCCCCAGACCTGCTCGGTAACGCCATGCTCCACCTGCAGACGGGTGTTCACCTCGAGGAAGTAGAAGCGCTGGGCTTCGGCGTCGTAGACGAACTCCACGGTGCCGGCGCTGCGATAGCTGACCGCCTTGGCCAGGGTGATCGCCGCCTCGCACAGGGCCTCGGCCATGCCGGTCGGCAGGTTCGGCGCCGGGGTTTCCTCCAGCACCTTCTGGTTGCGCCGCTGTACCGAGCAGTCGCGCACGCCCAAGGCGATGACTTCGCCGGCGCCGTCGCCGAACACCTGCACCTCCAGGTGGCGGGCGCGTTCGATGTATTTCTCGATGAACACGCCCGAATCGCTGAAGTTGTTCTGCCCCAGACGCTTGACCGCGTCGAAGGCATCAGTGAGCTCCGCCGCCGAGCGGCACACGCGCATGCCGATACCGCCACCGCCAGCGGTGCTTTTGAGCATCACCGGGTAGCCGACCTGCTCGGCTGCGCCGAGGGCATCGGCGAGGCTGTCGAGCAGCTCGGTGCCCTCCAGCATCGGTACGCCGCGTTGTTTGGCCAGGGCGCGGGCGGTGTGCTTGAGGCCAAACACCCGCAGCTGTTCCGGCGTCGGGCCGACGAAGGCGATCCCGGCGGCCTCGCAGGCTTCGGCAAACGCCGCGTTCTCGGAAAGAAACCCGTAGCCGGGGTGGATGGCTTTCGCGCCGGTTTCACGGGCGATGCGGAGAATCTTCTGCGCGTCCAGATAGGTCTGTGTGGCCGGGCCTTCGCCCAGGCTGTGGGCCTCGTCGGCCTGCTGCAGATGCAGGCTGGCGGCGTCGGCCTCGGAGTAGACGGCCACGCCGTTCACATTCAGGTTGCGCAGCGTACGCAGGATGCGGCAGGCAATGGCGCCGCGGTTGGCGATCAGCAGTTTGTCGAACATGGTCAGTAACCCTCGAAGGGCTGGCGGGCCGTCCCGCCTTTATTCATCAGTGCCACGGCCGTCCGTGGTTGGGGAGGGTTTCTTCGTTGCCGGCCGCTCGGGTCGCTGCCCGGCGCGCGCCTGCAGCAGCGGCAGCAGGTAGCGACGCAACAGCGGCATCAGTTCCACACCAGCACCTCGGCCGGCGTCGGGTTCCAGCCGTTGCAGGGGTTGTTCAGCTGCGGGCAGTTGGAGATCAGCACGATCACGTCCTGCTCGGCCTTGAGCTCCACATACTTGCCTGGCGCGGAGATGCCGTCGGCGAAGGTCAGGCCGCCTTCGGGGGTCACCGGCACGTTCATGAAGAAGTTGATGTTGGCGCCAATGTCGCGTTTGGTCAGGCGACCGTCGTTGAGGCTCGCGCGCAGGAAGTTGTCGCGGCAGCTGTGCATGTAACGCTTGTCCAGCGCGTAGCGCACCACGTTGCTCTCCTGGGCGCAGGCCCCGCCGAGGGTGTCATGGCGGCCGCAGGTGTCGGCGGTGATGGTCAGAAGCGGATTGCCGAGGTTCGAATAGAGCACCGTGCCGGTGGTGAGGTAGACGCGGTTCTGCCGGCGCAGGGTGCGCTGTGGATCGTAGCGCTCGCGCGGGTTTTTCGCGCTGAAGAACAGCGTGTCCACCGCCTGGTTGCCTTCGAGATCGAGCAGGCGCAGGGTCTGTCCGGCCTTGACTTCGAACAGGTACGGTTCGCCGGCCGGGATCACATGGCGGAACGCGGCGGTTTCGGGGTGCAGGCTGCTTTCGGTAAGGCTCATCGCGGCCACCTCCTCAGATGTACAGACGTTCGGTGTTGTGAAAGGCACGGCCGTTTTCCAGGCGCGAGGTGCGGCAGAGCACGCTGATGCCATCGCTCTCGACCTTGTGCCAGCTCAGCTGCACCGGTTTGGGTGCGTACAGCGGATTGGGGTCCAGCGGATGCTGCAGGGCGGTGAGGATCACCAGGGTGTCCATCGGTGCGTACAGTTCTATGTAATCGCCGGCTTTGGAGTGGCCCTGGTGGAAGGCGAAGGCACCGTCGGCGGTGACGTCCACGCGACTGAACAGATTGAGCACCATGAGCAGGTCCTGCAGGTTCAGGTTCCACTTGCCCATTTCCACCAGCAGGTTGTCGGTGCCATTGCGGAAGAAGCCGTTGCGCAGTTCCTGATAGCGGCCCTGGCCGTACTTCTCGGCGACTTCATCGGCGTTCAGCACACCGCCGAAGCTGTCGTGCCAGCCGCAGGTGTCGGCCGTGATGGCGGCGAGTACGCGCCCCATGTCCGAGTACAGGCAATGCCCCGCGGTGAGCTTGGCGGTGTGCTGGCCCTTGAGGGTATCCGGCAGGTTCAGCCGCTCGCTCTTCTCCTGGGCGTTGAGCAGCATCAGGCTGACGTTGGCGCCGCCTTCGAGATCGGTCAGACGCAGCAGTTGACCGCGCTTGAGGATGAAGGAGGTGTGGCCGCCGCCGGGAACGGTTTCCTCGTACAGCGTGGGGCGGATCGCGAGTGAAGCACTCATGTCAGGCTCCTTGATAGGCAGTGCGAAAAGAGTCGGCGAGGGCGGTCGGCAGGCCTGCGGACGCGCCGGGAGCATGGCGGCCCTCGTGCAGCGGAATGTCGTAGGTCACCCGTGCGCCATAGGCACCCGGGGCGTGGGGATCGATGCGCGGTTTGTCGAAGACCAGAATGCGGCTGCCGAGGGTGAAGCCTTCCGAGAGGTCATGGGTGACCATGAACACCGTCAGCCGGGTTTCCCGCCACAGCTCCAGCAGCAGCTCATGCATGTCCTTGCGAATGCCGGGGTCGAGGGCGCCGAAGGGCTCGTCCAGCAACAGCACGCGGGGCTTCATCACCAGCGCCTGGGCGATGGCCAGTCGCTGTTGCATGCCGCCGGAGAGCTGTGCCGGGTACTTGTCCAGCGCATGGCCGAGGCCGACCTTGTGCAGCATCTGCGCAGCCTGCTCACGAGCATCGCGCTTGCGGCGTCCGAGCAGACGACCCAGCAGCGGGGCGCGCGGCAGTTCCAGGCCGAGGGCGACGTTGTCCAGCACCGTCAGGTGCGGAAATACCGAGTAGCGCTGAAAAACCACGCCGCGGCTGGCGTCCGGTTCGTCTGCCAATGGCTGGCCATCCAGCAGGATCTCGCCACGGCTGGGCGCTTCCTGGCCGAGCAGCAGCCGCAGGAAGGTCGACTTGCCACAACCGGATGCACCGACCAGGGTGCAGAACTCACCTTCGGCGATATTCAGGTTCAGGCGCTCCAGCACCACCTGGTCGCCATACTGCTGCCAGACATTCCTGACCTGGATGAACGGTCTGGCATCGCCTGCGCTGCGGCTTATAGGTGCGTCGTGCTCCAGGTGGGCGATGGATCCGCCCGCAACGGCTGCGCTCTTTCTGTCGCTCATGCCTTGGCTCCTTCATACCAGGGGAACAGCAGCTGGGTCAGGCGCCGCAGCGAGAAATCCATGGCCCACGCCAGGAGGGTGATCCAGGCGACGTAGGGCAGGATCACGTCCATGGCCATGTAGCGGCGTACGAGAAAGATGCGGTAGCCGAGCCCGTCCGTGGAGGCAATGGCTTCGGCGGCGATGAGGAACAGCCAGGCCGAGCCGAGCACCAGGCGCAGGCTGATGAGCAGGCGTGGCAGTAGCTGCGGCAACACCAGGCGCAGGATCAGCGTCCAGGTGTTGGCGCCGAGTGTCTGCGCCTTGATCAGCAGTTCGCGGGGTATCTCGCGAGCACGCTGCTCGAGGTCGCGGGCGAGGATCGGGGTGATGCCGATGACGATCAGCATCACCTTGGACAGCTCGCCCAGCCCGAACACGATGAACAGGATCGGCAGGATCGCCAGCGGTGGCACCATCGACAGCACGGTCAGCAGGGGCGACAGCGGCGCACCGAACAGCGGCAGGGTGCCAGCGGCGACGCCCAGGCAGAGGCCGGCCACGGCGGCGATGGCCAGCCCGCTACCGAGGCGCTTGAGACTCGAGGCGGTGTCCTGCCAGAACAGGTAGTCGCCCGAGCGCTTGTCCGGGGTGAAGGCGAGGCGTTCGACAGCCGCGCTCATCTGGCCGAAGCTGGGCAGCAGCTTGTCGTTGGGATTGATCTCCAGGCGCTGGGTAGAGCTGGTCAGGTACAGCGCCAGCAACAGGGCGAAGGGCAGTACGGCCAGAGCAAGCCAGCCGCTGCGGCTCGGCGTTCGATTGATCAGGCGCATGGGCAGGTGCCCCACTGCGAGGCGGCCGCGGGGGCGGGTAGAGCGGCGAGTGGCAGAGCCGATACGAGCGGGCACATGGCAAACCCTCCAGTGTTTGGGGATGGCGCAGGAGCTGCGTGCGGATCACGCTGTTCTCCCGGGCTTTTATCCCGCCGTGTAACCTCACTGGAGGTCGCCAACTCTCGGACCAGCCACTCGCGAGCGAGTCGGAACCCTAGTCGGCTATTTCGAATTGTCGCAGCAGCTTCGCCTGCATGATCGACAAAGCAAGAGCGGTGCCAAGGCAGGATTGGCAGGCGTCAGCGGCTTGTTGCGCTGAACCAAGGCTGGCGAGACGCCCCTTCATGGGGCATGAGATGGGGCGCTGCCTGTTTTTCGGGCAGGCCGCGCCGCGTTGTGGTGCGCGCGGCGCGGGGCGTACCTCAGAGTCTGAGCTGGCCGATAGCGCGACTGAGGTCGGTGGAGAGCGCGGCGAGTTCGGCGCTGGTGCTGGCGGAGCTGACGGTCTGCTCCACGGTGCGCTCGGTGACGTCGCGAATTCCGGTAACCGAGCGGTTGAGTTCCTCGGCGACCTGGCTCTGCTGCTCGGCGGCCACGGCGATCTGCGTGTTGCTTTCGCGCATCTGCGCCACGGCTTCGGCGATGGCTTCCAGGGCTTGGGCGGCCTCGTGTGCCTCACGCACGCAATCGTCGGCCTTGAGCGAGCTCTCCTGCATGAATTCCACGGCATCGCGGGTCATCGATTGCAGTCCGGTGATCATCTGGGTGATCTCGTCGGTGGAGTCCTGAACGCGTTTGGCCAGGTTGCGTACCTCGTCGGCCACCACGGCGAAACCGCGGCCCTGCTCACCGGCGCGGGCGGCTTCGATCGCCGCGTTGAGCGCCAGCAGGTTGGTCTGCTCGGCGATGCTGTGAATCACGCTGACCACGCCGTTGATCTTCTGGCTATCGGCGGCGAGCTGCTCGATCATCTCCCCGGTCTGCTGTACGCCCTGGGACAGGCTGGAAATGGATTTCTCCACCCGCCCGACCACGCGATGGCCGTCGCCGGCGAGACGGTCGGCATTCTGCGACTGATCACGGGTTTCGCGCGCATGCTCGGCGATCTGATGCACCGTGGCGCTCATTTCGTTGATCGCGGTGGCGGCCTGATCGGTCTCGCCCTGCTGGCCGCGCATGCCGTTGTGCACGTCATTCATGCTCAGTGCAAGGCGGCTGGCGCCCTCGTCGAGACGCGCGGCGGCCTGGGCGACCGTGCTGACGACGCGCTGATAGCCGCCCTGCATCGCATTGAATGCGCCTGCCATCTGACCGACTTCGTCACGGCTGTCCAGCGGCACGCGGGCCTGCAGGTCGCCGCTGCGCTCGACGTGCAGCATGACGTCCTTGAGCGTGTTCAGGTGGCTGAGCAGGAAACGGATCAGCAATTGCGAGGCAGCGAGCAGGCCGAGCATCAGTACTGCCACCGCAGCGGCATAGCTGAAGAAATGCTGCCCCAGTATCTGGATCACGCCGGGCGCGCGAGCCATTACCGCGAGCTTCCGGCCATCGGGGCGGGCGAGCATTTCCACACCGATCAGTGGGTTGGAGGCAAACAGGCGATCATGGGGCAGCGCCGTCCAGCCAGAATCGGCCAGCGGCTGGCGATCGACCATGGCCCGTTGCCCGGCGGGATAGACAGTCAGGTCCGCCGCCTGCGGCAAGGTCGCGTCATCAGGCCAGGCGGCCAGCAGGGCAGCGCGCGCCTGAGCGGCACTACGGGCGTCGGCGCTGCGAGCGCTTTGCTCCAGCTGCACGGCATAAAGCACAAGCAACAAGGCGATAACGAAAGTCACCATGTTGAGCGCCCAGAACTTGTACTTGAGCGACAGATCGCGAATCCAAACGGCCATGGCTGCTCTTCTTCTATTTTAGGGTTGCCGGAGCGCATTAGCGCTTTCGGCGCGACGGAATAATTAACGGCTGGCCGGCGCAGAGCTTGAGTGGATTTTTGTGAATCAATCGATGTCCGGCAGGCCGAAGAACTGGCGCGCCGTCAGGGTTGTATGCGCGGCCAGCTGAGCTTCGCTTTCGCCACGATGGCGGGCCACCTCGCGCAGCACTTCCGGCAGGTACGCCGGTTCGTTATGTCCACTTTTCGGCTTTGGTCGCAGGCTGCGAGGCAGCAGGTAGGGGGCGTCGCTTTCCAGCATCAGCCGGTCCGCACGGATGTCCCGCACCAGAGGATGCAGATGGGTGCCTCGCCGCTCATCGCAGATCCAGCCGGTGATACCGATGTGCAGATCGAGGTCGAGATAGGCATACAGCGCCCGCTTGTCGCCGGTGAAGCAATGCACGACCGCTGCACTCAGCCGATCACGGTATGGTTTCAGGATCGCGACCAGTCGTTCGCTGGCGTCCCGTTCGTGGAGGAACACCGGCATTGCGCTTTCCACTGCGAGTTGCAGCTGCTCTTCCAGGGCGCGTTCCTGTTGCGGTCGGGGCGAGAAGTCGCGGTTGAAGTCCAGCCCGCACTCACCGACGGCACGCACCTCGGGCTCGGCCAGAAGAGCGCGCAGCTGGCTGGCGCTGTCTCCGGTCCACTGGCTGGCGTCATGCGGGTGCACGCCGGCGGTGCTGAACAGGTGCTGGCGGGATTCGTCGAGTTCACGGCACAAGGTCAGGGCGGCTTCGCTTTCCGCGAGGCTCGTGCCGGTCAGCACCATCTGGGTCACACCGGCGGCTCTGGCGCGCTCCACCACCGCGGAGGGGGCGGAGGCGAACGAGCGGTGAGTCAGGTTGACGCCGATATCCACGAGTTGCATGAGAACCTCTAAAACGTAAATGTTATTTAAATCAAATAGATAGGAAATATAGCTAAACCAGTTTTTCAGGCAAAACTGGCGCATTCGTTCGAGCTGTGCGAATCTTTGCCACCTTTTGCGGGCAGGGAGCACCGCATCAGCGTTCTTCGTGTCCCAAACCGGTACATCTTCGATGTCACGATTGCTGCCACTTCTGCTCTGTCTGTTGCTGGGTTCGCTGCCGCTCACGGCAAGCGCCCGCATGGCCGGACCGGAGGCCTGGCAATCGAGCGACAAGGTACGTGATCTCGCCGAAATCCGCCGCAGCGGCGTATTGCGGGTGCTGGTCAACCAGAGCCGCAACAGCTCCGGTGAGATCAAAGGCGAGGCGATCGGCGTGGAGTACGCCCGCTTGCGCGCCTTCGAACAGTACCTGAATCGCAACGCCACATCCGGAAAGGCCATCACCCTCAAGATCGTTCCCAAGGCTAAGGACCAGTTGCTCGGAGCGCTGCAGCGCGGCGAAGGGGATCTGGTTGCACCCGGGGAGCTGCTTCCACTGTCCGGCATGAAGGGCATCAGCCGCAGCCGACCGGTGGTCAGCGACGTTGCCCTGGTGCTGGTCAGCCGCCAGGGTGGGCCGCGCTACCAGCGCCTCGAACAGCTCTCCGGGCGCAGCCTGGCGCTGCCGCCGGGCAGCGCGGCCGGGCCTGCACTGGCGCAGCTGAACAAGCAGCTGATGGAGCGCAAGCTGGCCCCCATTGTCGCCGAGTGGGTCGACCCGACGCTGGCGGTGGAGGATGTGCTGGAGATGGTGCAGGCCGGGGTCTACCCGGCGACAGTCGTCGAGCAGACCATCGCCCAGCGCTGGGCCAAGGTCATGCCGAAGCTGCGCATCGAGCAGCACCTGAGTCTTGGCGAGAAGACCAGCATGCACTGGTTCGTGCGCAAGGAGGCCAGCATGCTCCGGGCCAGTGCCGATCGGTTCCTGAAGGACTATGACCTCCCCGACAATCAGGATGCAGCCTTCGAACGGGTCTACCGGCGGCTGTACAAGGTGCAGTATCCGCTGGATCGGGTTGGCCGCCAGCGCCTGGAAAAGGTCCGTCCGACCCTGCAGCGCTACGCCGAGCAGATCGAGCTGGACTGGCTGAATCTGGCCGCGCTGGCGTTCAAGGAGTCGACGCTCAACCCCGCCGCACGAGGCGCAGGCGGTGCCACCGGCCTGATGCAGGTGACGCCGGCGACCGCGCGCGCAATGGGCGTGAGCAACGTCCAGCAGCTGGACAACAATGTGCAGGCCAGCGCCAGGTACCTGGCCAATATCCGTCGCAACCATTTCGCCAGCCCGCGGTTGAACGAGCGCGAGCGCATGGCGTTCATCCTCGCTGCCTACAACCTGGGGCCGCAGCGCGTGCAGAGCATGCGCGCCGAAGCCAGGCGGCGCGGCCTCAACCCGGACCAGTGGTTCTTCCAGGTCGAGCGCATCGCCATGGAAACGGTCGGCATGGGAGTCGTGGCCTACGTCAACAGCGTCAACAAGTACTACCTGGCCTACCAGCGCGAACGCTATCTGCTGGAGGCGGACCGCAAGACCGCCGCCAACTGACCCGCTCAGCGAGTCCGATCCTCCTGCACAACCGCGAGCAGACGCAGGCGCTCACTGTCGCTGAAACGCTGTGCTTCAAGCCGTTCGACGGCGGCACGGCGTTCGACCTCACCCAGCCCGCGGGCGGTTTCGATACGGGTACGCTCCTGCTGGTAGCTGGCGACGCGCTGCTGCCACTGCCGCCGTTGCAGATCCAGTGCCTCCAACCGATCCGCTGCCTCGCTGCCGACCAGTTGCTGGCGCAGCTGCCGCAGCTGCTGTGGTCCCGCTCCGTTCGCCAGCAGGGCGGTGGTCTGCTCATGCAGTTCGGTCTGCAGCTGGGGCATTAGCAGGTCCTGCAGTTCAACGGGCAGCCCGGCTCGCAGCTGGTCGATCGCGCGACCCTTGGCATCGCTGTCCAGCGCGGGATCGAAGCGAATGGCCAACCGCTCCAGACTGAAATGGTCATAGGCTTCTTCCAGGCCGAAGAACGCCTGGTGAGTCGCCGGATCGAGCGCGCGCGCCCGCAGCGCTTGTATGGCGCTCAACCTGTCCCGCATCGAGGCGAGGTCCGCAACCCGAGGATGCTGTGCTTCGAAATCAACGAGTTGGCGCTTGTAGTTGAGATATTGGTTGAGCATGGCAAGTGCCTGCGCCTGGGCAGGCTCCGGCAATTGCGCAGCGATATGGCGCCGCAGGCGCTCGATGCTCTGTTTGAGCGGCTCCTCGCCAATGGCGCTGAGGAAGTAGTCGAACAGCTGGCGCAGCTCTGGACCGATGATCAGGTTGCCGGCGGCGTCCAGCTGGAACTGGCCGTCAACCTCGGTGCCCTTGAAGGAGGCGGGCAGCTTCGCCATGACCTGCGGTGCCGCGCCGGTCGCTGTGCGCTGGGCAGGACGAGCGGCAGTGAGGTTGGCGGCGGGAGACGATGCGGGTGCTTCTGCCACCGGCGTCACGGTGGATTCGGGCCGGGCGATAAAGAAGCCCAGGCCCAGCGCGATGGCCAGCGGCAACAAAAGGATGGATCTGGTCATGGACTCGCCTTTCGGTAGCGGCCGGGATCGATGATCCCGGCCTGGTTCAAGGAAACGGCTGCGTCAGAGCCCCGCGTTCTTCAATCGGTTCGCGTGCTGGCGGTAGACGCTGACAGGATCGGTCTCGAACAGGCTGGTCAGCCCCATGAACTGGTTGACCTCGTCCAGATGGTTCATGCGGTAGTTGTCGCGGATCACCATCCCCAGGTGCGAGCTGCAGCGTCCGACCAGCCCGTCATTGGGTCCGCTGAAGGCCAGCGAGCCTGCGCCCATCATGGCGTCGCTCACGTCCAGCGGATTGGTCAGCGGACTGGTGCCGCTCCAGGAGTAGTAGTGCACGCCATTGACCTTGTAAGCGCCTTCGCCGCATGCGGTGGTGGGTATGCCCTGGGGGAACTTGGCATTGAAGCGGGCCGCGCCCTCGCTGTTGAGCGATTCCAGCGAACCCAGGGAGTTCTGCGGAGCGGTGCTGGAACTGCCGGAGACGAAGTTGATGAACGCGCCCATGGCGTTCACCAAGCCGGCGATTATGGCCTCACCGGATGAACCCTCTGGAACCTTGCGGATCAGATCCGCCACGTCCGAGCCCTTGTGGGGCGCGCCGACACTGGTGACCGAGGCGATCAGGTCCGGCCGTACGCCTGCCACGTACCGGATGGTCGGTCCGCCGTGGCTGTGGCCGATCAGGTTGACCTTCGGCTTGCCGCTGATAGCAACGATTTCCTCGACCTGGGCCAGCAGTTCCTCGCCACGCAGTTCCGATGTGTTGAGCTGGCTGACTTCGGTGACGTAGACCTGCGCGCCGTCTCGGCGCAGCGCACTGGGGATGCCATACCAATAGTCGATGCCCAGCAGACTGTCGAAACCCAGCATGCCGTGGGCGAGCACGATCGGGTACTTCGTGGCGGTGTAGCCGCTGCCGGTGGCAGCGAATGCCTGACCGGAAAGCGCCAGGGCGCTTCCGAGACAGAGGGCGAGCAAGGTTTTGTTCTTGTTCATGGACGCACTCTTCGAATGTGAATCGGGCTATGGGGCAGTCCCTTGCCGTTCACCGCGCATGGCGCGTACTGCGCCCTTGCCAGCGCAGCATTCGTGCCAGAGCCGACCCACTCGGCAGCGTCCGCTCTAACTGGCGGATCGCAGCGATGCGGCTAGCGTTGCGCTACCAGGCGGGTTGGGCGTGCCTGTTACGAAGCGAAACGCCGGAGTGGGTGATTAGGTGATGATCTGGCTTTTTCGCAGAACATGAGCGTTTAAAGCCTGCATGATCGACGATTATCGTGACTAAATGTTCTGTATCTGACTGCCTGGTCATGGATAATCGATGGCGACGACGTACCAGAGCTTTGTTCCGGTCGGCGTCTGCACCTGCACCTCGGCGTCCAGCGCCTTGCCAACCAGTGCGCGGGCGAGGGGTGAATCGATGCTGATCATGCCCTGGCGCAGGTCCAGCTCATCGGGACCGACGATGCGGTAGCGCGCCTGCTCACCGTCTTCATCCTCGAGCGTCACCCAGGCACCGAAGTACACCTTGTTGGGGTCGCTGGGTCGTTCGCTGACGACTTTCAGCTTTTCCAGACGCTTGGTCAGAAAGCGGACACGGCTGTCGATCTCGCGCAGCATCTTCTTGCCGTAGGTGTACTCGGCGTTTTCCGAACGGTCGCCCTGGGCGGCGGCTTCGCTGACCGACTGGGTAACCTGTGGTCGCCTGACATGCCACAGTTCGTGCAATTCGGCGCGCAGCCGGGCCTCGCCTTCTGGTGTGATCAGCGGCGTGCCGGCCGGGCGGGGTGGGCGATAACGGCTCATTGAATTCCGACCTCGCTGCAAAAGCGCCGATTGTAGCGCTTCAGTTCTCGCGCAGTACGCTCAGCGGGCTCGCGTTGAGGGCGCGACGCGTGCCGATCAGCCCGGCGCTGCCGACCAGCAGCGCGCCGATCAGCGGCATTAACAACAGCCAGGGATGCGGCTGCCAGCGCAGGTCGAACGCATAGTGATAGAGCAGGGCGCTCACCAGTTCGCAGCCAAGCGCGGCGAGCAGGCCGCTGGCAGCACCGAGCAATCCGAACTCGGCCCGGCGCGCCCTCAGCAGCAGACGCCGTTCGGCCCCTAGCGCGCGCAGTAGCGCACCCTGGCGGATGCGTTCGTCCAGTGTCGCTTGCAGACCGGCGAAGAGCACGGCCAGCCCCGCCGCCAGCACGAACAGCAGTACGTACTCCACCGCCAGCGAGACCTGCGCGAGGATGCTGCGCAGCTGGGCCAGCAGCGCCTCCACCTGGAGCAGGGTCACCGACGGGAACGCCCGCGCCAGCTCCACCAGTTCGCGCTCGTTGCCTGGTGGCAGGTGAAAGCTGGTCATGTAGGTGGCCGGCATGCCCTGCAGGGTGTCGGGCTCGAAGATCATGTAGAAGTTGGGCTGGAAGCTGTCCCAGTTGACCTCGCGCAGGCTGGTGACGCGAGCGTCACGCGTCAGCCCGCCTATGGTGAAACTCAGCTGGTCGCCGAGCTTCAGCTGCAGGCTTTCGGCCAGTTCGGCCTCGACGGACACGCCTGGCAGCTCCGCCTCGGCCCGCTCATGCCACCACTGGCCAGCCACCAGATGATTGTCCTTGGGCAGGTCGGCCGACCAGGTCAGGCTGAGATCGCGACGAATCGCGCGTTCGCCCTGGGACTCCTTGCTGACCAGCTGGCGGACCGGCTCGCCATTGATCGCCACGAGTCGGCCCGGCACCACCGGATACAGCGGCGCGGCATGGCTGGAGAGTGCGTCGATTCGCTCGGCGAAGGCATCCTTTTCTGCAGGCAAAACGTTGAGTACGAAATGGTTGGGTGCGTCGTCCGGCAACTGGTCCTGCCAGGTGTCGAGCAGCTCGCCGCGCAACAGGGCGATCAGTGCCATGGCCAACAGGATCAGGCCGAAGGCAAGCGCCTGTCCCGCCGCTGCAAGCGGATGCCGCAGCAGCTGACCCAGACCCAGCCGCCAGCTCAGCGAAGCGCCGGCAAGCAGGCGACGCATACCCTTCAGGCCGAGCAGCAACAGGCCTCCCAGCACCAGTGTGGCAAGCAGGCCGCCGCCCAGCAGAGCCAGGGTGATCTTCAGGTCCAGGCTCAGCCGCCACATGATCAGGCCGAGGGCCAGGATCGCCGTGCCGTACACCAGCCAGGCGCTGGGTGGCACCGGCAGCAGGTCGCGGCGCAGTACCCGCAATGGTGGTACGCGACCCAGTCCTGCCAATGGCGGAAGGGCAAAGCCCGCCAGCGCCACCAGACCCGTGGCCACACCGGCTGCGGCGGGCCAGATGCCGCCGGGGGGGATCTCCTGCGCCAGCAGATCGCGCAGGAGGTAGAACAGCCCGTGCTGTGCGGCCCAGCCGAGCAGGGCGCCGACAAGGCTGGCCAGCAGGCCAAGCATGCCCAGTTGCAAGGTATAGAGCAGCAGCGCGTCATGGCGGGAAAGGCCCAGACAGCGGAGCAGCGCACTGGCATCGAAGCGGCGGGTGGCGAAGCGGGCAGCCGACAGCGCGACGGCAACGCCCGCCAACAGGATCGCAGCCAGGCTCGCAAGGTTCAGATAGCGTTCCGCACGGCCCAGTGCGCCCCCTATCTGCCGGTTGCTGTCGCCGGCGGTTTCGATACGTTGATGGGCTTGCAGCCCGGGCTGCAGTGCCTGCTGGTAAGCCGCCAGTGCGGCGCTTTCGCCGCGCCAGAGCTCCCGGTAGCGCACTCGGCTGCCAGGCTGGACGACACCGGTCGCGCCAAGATCGTCCAGGTGCATCAGCACGCGTGGCGTCAGGCTGTAGAAATCACCGACCCGATCGGGCTCGTAGGTCAACACGCGGGTCAGGCGCAGCAGCTTGTTGCCGACTTCGATGTCGTCACCGATTGCCAGGTCCAGGGCGGCGAACAGTCTGGCCTCGGCCCAGGCTTCACCCGGGGCCGGACCAGCGCCGGCTTCTTCGGCGCCGTAGGGCTGCGCCGCACTGCGCAAGGCGCCGCGCAGGGGATAGCTGCTGCTGGCCGCTTTGACACTGGCGAGCTGCAAGTCCTGGTCGGTGGCGATGACGCTGGAGAATTCGACCACCTGGGCGTGTTCCAGGCCCTGTGCCTTGCCGGCGTCGATCTGTTGCGCCGAGGCGGGTGCGCTGCCGCCCAGCACAAGGTCGGCGCCAAGGAACTCGCTGGCCCGCAGCAGCATGGCGTCGTTCAGGCGTGCACCGAAATAGCCGATGGCGGTACTGGCGGCGACGGCGATCAATAGGGCGAAAAACAGCACGCGCAACTCGCCGGCGCGAGCGTCGCGCAGCAACTGTCGGCAAGCCAGAGCGAACAGGCGCGCCTTGGGTAGGCCCATCATTCGCTCGTCTCGCTGGCGATCTGGCGCCCGCCCTCGAGGCGAAGCACGCGATGGCAGCGCCTGGCCAGGCGCTCGTCGTGGGTGACCAGCACCAAGGTCGTGCCGCGCTCGCGGTTAAGCTCGAACAACAGTTCGGTGATATGCGCGCCAGTATGTGTGTCGAGGTTGCCGGTGGGTTCGTCGGCAAACAGCACCTCGGGCTCGGCGGCGAAGGCGCGGGCCAGGGCGACGCGTTGCTGCTCGCCACCGGATAGCTGGCGGGGATAATGCTGCAGGCGCTCGCCCAGGCCGACGCGAGAGAGCAGCTCGGTGGCGCGCTCGCGAGCGTCGCGGCGCCCGTCCAGCTCCAGCGGCAGCATGACATTCTCCAGGGCGTTGAGGCTGTCGAGCAGCTGGAACGATTGAAAGACGAAGCCGACGTGTTCGGCACGCACCCGCGCCCGCTGGTCTTCGTCGAGCGCCGCCAGCGCATGGCCGGCCAGATGAACTTCGCCCGAACTCGGTAGATCGAGCCCGGCCAGCAGGCCGAGCAGTGTCGACTTGCCCGACCCTGAGGTGCCGACGATGGCCAGGCTGTCGCCCTTGGCCAGCTGCAATGAGAGGTCGGCCAGGATGCTCAGCTCGCCTTCCGCGCTGGGTACCACTTTGTTAAGGTTCCGGGCGTCGAGAATATTGCCGCTCATGAGGGAATCCGATGCGAAGGTGGCTGAAATGCGGGGCCCTGGCGCTGCTGTGCTGGACTCAGGGAGCCCTGGCCGGAACCGTACTGGTGGTCGGCGATAGTATCAGCGCCGCTTTCGGGCTGGAAACCAGCCAGGGCTGGGTGCATCTGCTGCAGGAACGCCTCGTCGAGGGCGATGAATCCTGGCGTGTGGTGAACGCCTCCATCAGTGGCGATACCACGGCTGGCGGGCTTGCCAGGCTCGATCCCCTGCTTGAGGAACATACCCCTGAAGTGGTCATTCTGGAGCTGGGCGGCAATGACGGATTGCGTGGGCAATCACCTGTGCAATTGAAACAGAATCTTGCGGCAATGGTTCGGAAGTCCCAGGAGGCAGGGGCCAAGGTGCTCATTTTGGGTATGCGCTTGCCGCCTAATTACGGTCAGCGCTACACGACAGCATTTGCCGAAGTGTTCCCCAAAGTTGCCCAAGAGACCGGCGCTGCTTTGGTGCCTTTCGTGCTGGAGGGCGCTGCTGGCGTGCCTTCCATGATGCAGGGTGATGGTGTCCACCCAACCGCTGAAGCCCAGCCAGTCCTCCTTGAGAACGTTTGGCCAGCCCTTGAACCGCTGCTCTGATTCAACCGTAAGGTATCAGTGAGAGGTGCCAAGCGTAGCGGCTCGACGCCTCGAATGTCTAACAGTGATTGAACAGAGTTCTAACACCCCCCCCCTCAAGGTGCCTCCCTCGGAAAAGGCCTTTCGATTCCCAGCGGGACAGATTTGTTTTTCGAGGTGACATTTATTCCCCAGTCGGGCTTTTTCTAAAGATTCCCCAGGGCATAAATCCGCTGGGGGCACGGGGGTTTACCCAGGCTTTTCTTTATTTAAATGGGGTCTCAGATTTTTCCCCCAGATTCTTAAAGGCCACCCGTAGAGCCGGTGCGATAACCAAGGAAAGCGCGACCAGAACCCAGTAGACAGCCTGTAGCTTTCCCATGGTAAGTCCTACCGATTCACTCAGGTATTGCAAAAAGAAGCCCCAAGACCCGAAGGTCAAGGAGCTCAAAACTGATCCTCAAAGAAAGAGGAACCAATTGACCGCCAGTTGTCGGCATATGGTCTGGTTAGTAGGACGGCCCCAGGGATCACCCAGGGCTCATTCCTTAATGACGGTAAGCGGTGCCTTACGGAGCCGCTGGGGCATCGCTGAGCAATAGCTGTTTGATGATCGGAAGGGCTACCGTCGTGGTATCCCATTCGGCACCACCCAGCTTCACCTCAACCATCGCAGTGGCCATCACGTCCACCACAGCGGAGACCTCAAGGTCCCAGCTCTGAGTCGAAGCGTTGCGGCTCAGCTCAATACGCCAGACATCACCGTTCTGGTCCTCACGGAAGGACAGCAGGGCGAATGCCTTGGGAACCAAGAAGATTCCACGGTCATCACCGCTGTAAACCTGAACACGGGTCCCCACCAGCTCGTCAATGTCCTCAAGGCCAGCCCGTTGGGCGGCACGGTTGAGCATTGGACGAAGGGCCACGGGGATCAGGACTCCGAACTCAGAGACATCACGACCCCAATAGGTGTCGAGGTGAGTAGCCAGGATGTCCAGCAGGTCCTCAGCTTGGGCAGCGGGGGAGCCGCTCAGCGAACCGACATAAGCCGTAGTGACCGAGGGTTGCCCTTCGAGGCTCTGAGCGATCTTACCGGCCAGGGTCAGCTCAAGGTCGCTCAAGAGCTTCTCTCCGGTCTGTTCCATGCTGCGCTCAGTGAAGCCGAACTGGACGGTGTGGTCGAAGATCGACACACGACCCGATACCAGAATGCCGACCTCTGGGGCCTCCATGGAGACCAGCGAGCCAGCCGAAGCGGAGCCCTTGTCCACAGTGCGACCATCGTAGGTCTGGCGGGGATCGAACATAACGGAGCGATCCTCCATTAGGGCGACCTGGGGGGCAGTCGGTTGGGAGCCGAAAGGGCGAACCTCAGAGGGAAACGCGGTATTCATGTTCTCCCGCCATTCCTCACCATTAAGGTGCTCGTCTGCGGCCTCATACATGGCCTGGGCATAGACCAGAGGGTCAGTAGCCGCCATGTGGTCCGCTCGGATGTCTGAGGTGTGGAAGGTGGCCTGGGTGGTAGTCTGGCCGTGCGCCGTGGTGATGCTCTGGGTGTAGACGCTATCGGGCTTCTTGTACTGAAAGGGTTTCATTGTCTGGGTAACTCCTTGTAGTGGTTAGGCGCGCTGGGTACGGACACGGGCGAAGTGCTCACGAATCTCGCGGGCCTTGCGTTCCTTCTCTGCGTGGTACTCAGCGATTTCCTGGCGGGACGGCTCACGGCATCGCTCAGCGTTAGCGCGGGCCTCAGCTTGGAGGCGCTCCTTTTCCCGCTGTTGTTCGAGCAAGTGGCCCCGATAAATACGGGATGCCTCAGGGGTCGCCTCAAGGCTCAGCCCAGCGGTATCGAATGCCTGAACCACCTTGATAACCGCTGCATGGTTCTGGCCCTTGGAGGCCACCATCAGGGGTAGCAGGATCGACTCAACGTAGCTACGGGCCAGCTCTTGGCCGTTCACGTTGGCGGTCTCGGGAGTTACGGCTGTGATGTTGATGTTCATTTTGGGTAGGTCTCCTATCCCATAGAGCAAGCCCCCAGTCCGCACGGCAGGCGCGACAAGACACAAGGAGACGTGAACACGCCGACCCTGAGGGTTTGCTCTATGGATTCTTGGTTTCGGTTGGATGCCCAGCGGTGGGCAGTGGGACCTCAGGTGGGGAGCTGAGGGTGTCGCAGAGGTCGGCTCAAAGCTGAGCCAATGTCAGCCGCTAACGGGGTCGCAGCGGGCAGTCATATCGAACATGACAGGCAAAAGCATGGCTTGGCGGAAGTCCAAGGAGGCACGCTCAAGGATGGCTTCGAGTTCACCAGCGGGGAGCTTTTGCCTGTCTGTGAGGTACGCCAGGAAGCGCTCTTGGAAGTGGTCCTTCCCGGCTCGGTAGGCGCTCTTGGCGGCATGGAAGACACGGCGGGCGCAGGGTGTGCTCAGGGCAGCATTGAGCCGCTCACAGAGGTCCGAGGGGCACCCAGGGCCAGGGATCAGGCGATAGCGCATTAGACCGCCTCCAGGGCCGCAAGGGATACCCGGAGGCCATCGCGGCGGGCGATCAAATGAGCTGCATCGGCCGTCAAGTGACCGTTGCGTACAGCGGCCCTAAGACCCTTCACGCTGTTTCTGTGTTTGCCTTTTAGGGCTTTCCAGTCGCACCGATCATTGAAGGCGCTTCGCTCCACAATAGTGGCGCTGTGCTCGTGGCCCATGTCTCGCATGATCCCGGCGACAACCTGGGCGACCTCGGGGCGCTCAAGGACGGCCTCAAATGCGTCGTACACAGCATCCTTGAACTCATCCGAGACCCAACCGGCATACTCGATGGCCGCCCGCTTGGTAGCCAACAGGTGGTTCTCAGTACCTACCTTTGCAGAGTCCAAATTTTGGCTTCTGCTCAGTCGGTCCCTCTCCTTGCCACGCCAGCGGCCCGGTGCTTTCCCTTTGGGTAGCTTGAGCGTCTGCCATATTTCGGTGAGGTTCCATTGGCCTGCTTCGGTTGCCTTGAAGGGGTGGCCCTCAATGACGATCAGGTGGCCAGCGTGCTTGTGCTTGATGTCGATATTCATTTTGTCTGTTTTCCTTTTGGTAGCGCCCCTCAGGTCGCACCCACAGCCGGTCATCCAGACCCCAGACAAGGGAACCGGCGTGGCATGAAAGGCGCTATCAGAAAGACTGGATTGATGACTGCCCAGCGACGGGCGAGGGGACAACCTGGGTGGGTGTCCTATCAGTGAGGGTTTTAAATGGGTGACTCTGGGTTGCCTGAAAGCAGTCAGGATCATGGTCTGCCAAGACCTGTCCCCACCTAAGGACACTCAATGTCCAAGGGATAACCAAAAGACCACTTAGAGTTAAAGATTGATAAAAGATATAAAAAGATGATCCTTTAGAATCTTTAGGTTCTTAATGCCACCCGTGTGTCTGCAAGCATCACTGGGGCCACCACCTCCCAGGGACGACCGGGACACACCCGGCTTACTTGCAGCTCACCCCGGCTCGACTACCGGGCCACGGCTCTGGGTCCCTACGCTTATTCAGCAACGGGTCATGCCAGTGGAAACAAAGGGTCACCCCTGGCGCTCAGCTTTTGGCTGGCGTCCTTCTGGGGAAGTCGATTGGGTTGCCAGCGGACTGGCGGTAGGAGGGGCATCGTGTGTCTTCTCCTATTAGTGAGGGTTTTTGGGAGCCCCGTGGCACTAAGGCTACAGAGAAGGTGCTGGCGAATCCCAGTGGGCAGTCATCGCCAGAATGCTGGCCTCCTTCTTCTCGTACCGCTCACAGAATCGCTGGGACCACTCAGGGTGCAGGCTGAACGTGTTCCCCTCGCAATTCGTTACGATCAGCTCGGAGCACTCCATGACCAGCTCAAGGAGGCGGCAGGCGGTCTTTCCCTGGGTGTCTGTGAGCGGCTGCTTTGCGGTGCCCAGCATTAAATAGCTCAGCGCCTCGCTCACTGGGACGACCCCTTGATGCTCTACGAGGAGGCGGAGAGTGCGCCTTAGGACGCTACGGGCAAGGGCTTCGACTGTCAGCTTTGACTTGGGTTCTACCCCGTTTCCACGGACGGTTTGAAAAGGGCTGAAAACTTCAGATCTTGCCTGGCGACTCTACGACGCATTCGTGGGTTATGAAACCGCTCGATGTAGTCGAATAAATCCGCCCGT
>Ga0172375_10002472_pt1 | contig 28644 bp, 25 predicted proteins | sample LakKiv1m_FD_114537 | JGI IMG/M metagenome (GOLD analysis project Ga0172375, IMG submission 114537) | Freshwater microbial communities from Kabuno Bay, South-Kivu, Congo - kab_092012_11.1m | ecosystem: Environmental > Aquatic > Freshwater > Lake | place: Democratic Republic of the Congo... | reverse complement strand
CGATATATTATAACAATATTTTCTATCAATCCTGTAAACATTTCGTTAACATCGCAAATGTAAAGAAAATTAGGGAAGTAAACGCTATAATTTCACACAATTTATGAGAAATACTTCAGGGATACTTAGGCAAATTCTAATGGGGTGTTTTGTTCTTCTGGTGACCACTACAAGCGTGTGGCAGCCCGAAAATCAAGTGGACAGAATACGGGTTTATTCAAGGCCTTTTGAATTTGATTTTTTCAGATGGACTTTGGATGCAGCGTGGCAAAAAATTTCCGCAGCCAGTTTAGGTCCGATAAGGCACCTGAGCCATCTTCAGCAACGCAAAGTCGTCAAGGATTATTTTGAGAATTATTCTGTTTCGCAAGACTTAAAGAGTTCTCTCGAGACTTTATACGCAGATCCTGATTTTTTCTTGAAAAATAGTGAATCCCTGGTTTTGGAGAAAAAAATTCAAGAGCAGGAGGAGCGGTTGGATAAATTCGCCTTTCTTGCAGAAGCGGTTATTCAAGACCAGGTTAGCCAGACTTTGGATGATATGGGATTAATAACCTTTAATCAACCACTTCCCCCTGTTCTGTATCATATTACAAATCTTCCAAAGAACTTGATCATTTCACCAAGAAACAAGATCATCCAAGAAAAAAGCATTTCACTGGTGACTGATATCAGCCCAGCCGAGGAAATTGGTCTTGAATCAAGTGTTGCAGATAATACGGGCTACTCTGCCCTAGTCGTGCCAGTGGGAGGTGTGGGGACTTACCCAACCATGGTTATCAGTACCGGCAACCTGCTTTATCTCGTGGATACAGTTGCCCATGAATGGACCCATAATCTTCTTGTATTCCGTCCTTTGGGGTGGAATTATTCAAAAACTCCGGATTTGCGTACAATGAATGAGACAGCTGCTTCTATAGCTGGAGAAGAGATCAGCTGGTCGTTGATCCGCCGCTTTTACGGGGATCTTCTCCCCCCGGATAAAGACTTTTCATATAAAACCTATGAAGCAAATTATTATCCCTTTCAACCTGACCTTCAAGAAGGATTCGATTTTCAGAAAGAAATGTACCAGACAAGGCTGGCTGTTGATGCCCTTCTTAAAGATAATGAAATTGACAAGGCGGAGAATTATATGGAGGCACGTCGAAGGTTTTTTTGGGAAAACGGATATAAGATACGCAAACTGAATCAGGCGTATTTTGCATTTTACGGTGCATATGCCGATAAACCATTCAGCGCAGCCGGTGCTGACCCTGTTGGCAACGACGTGCGTTTGCTTCGCGCAAGGAGCAGAAATTTATTCACCTTCATCCAAAAACTCAGCTGGATGTCGAGTTACGATCAACTGGAGCAAGCGGTAAATTCGTACTAGATCCTTCAGAAATTTGTCTGTCTTACCCTGTATTCACAAAAATAGTTCAATCCAGACCCAAGAATCATCAGTTCTCGACTAAATCAATTTTTGAAATCCCAAATCCTGATCAAGAATATTGGTTGATTACCGATTTCAATTATAATGAGAATCATTACCTCAAGGAATGGTCAGAGACTCTTTGTTAAAAGACAAGATCGATTTTAAAATTCTCGAACAATCACCTTTGATGATCGTGATATCCGGGCCTTCAGGTGTCGGTAAGGATTCCGTTCTCAGGGCATTAAAAAAAAGCGGTTTGCCAATTTACCATGTGGTAACAGCCAACACTCGCGTACCCCGCCCGGATGAAAAAGAAGGTGTTGATTATTTTTTCGTTTCCCGGGAAGCTTTTGAAAAGATGATCCGGGATGATGAATTGATCGAATATTCGCATGTTTATGACGACTACAAGGGAGTTCCGAAGGCGCAAATCCGAAAAGCGATTGAATCTGGCAATGATGTGATCCTTCGACTTGATGTACAGGGTGCGGAAAAAATAAACAAGTTGTATCCTGATGCGATCTTGATCTTCCTAACACCTGCTGATGAAGAAGAATGGCTTCAGCGTCTGGGTGGTCGCAGGCTCAGCCAGGAAAAAGACTTTGCAACACGGATCGCAACTATAAAAGATGAATTAATAAAAGCTCGAAATTTTGATTATATTGTTGTAAATGCCCAGAACCAACTTCAAAAAACCATCTCAATAATTGAAGCAATTATCATTGCAGAACACCAAAAAGCAAAACCACGGAAGATCTCGATTTAGATCGATTTAAATTCTCAATGAAAAAAAATATACCTGTTGCCCATATCATCATTGGTATCACTGTTATCTTTTTTCTATTTCAGAATCTTTCCCAGAATATTTTTGGTTACGATGCGCTTTTTGCTCTTTTCGGCAAAATAAATCAGCTAATCATCCAGGGTCAATTTTGGCGATTGATCACACCGATCCTTTTACATGGATCTTTCCTGCACATTGGTTTTAACATGTATGCCCTGTTTATCATCGGACCAATGCTGGAGAAGAAATATGGCGTTTGGGCTTTCATCGGTCTTTATTTGATCGGCGGATTATGGGGAAATACGCTATCCTTCCTTTTGTCACCCAATCCTTCATTAGGGGCTTCAACAGCGATCTTTGGTCTCATCGCAGCTCAAGGTGTGTATGTTTACAAGAATCGACATATGCTTGGTCCATCAGCAAGACCGATGCTTATGAATATTGTCATGGTAATCGTTGTTAATCTAATGCTTGGGCTTTCCCCGGGTATTGATAACTGGGGCCACATGGGTGGAATGATGGGCGGATTATTCTTCGCCTGGTTCGCTGGACCAAATTTCGGATTTAGTGAAGATCTATTTGGTCAAAATGTGGTTGTCAGACAAAAGAGCCAACCTGGTCTGATCTTTATATTTGCGGTTATGATCGCAGCACTTGCTGTAACCTTGAAATTAGTATTCGGTTAATAATTACAACAAGTTGTAATAATTTTATGCTCGGTTAGGAAAAATATTGATCTTAAAGATTATTCAATATAAATTTCAACATGCTCCCCATCATCATCATCAAATACATCTATAATTTTTCCCACCTGTCCGTTGCGGATCGCATCCATTAACTGTTCGGATTCTACTCCTTCAATTTGCGGTGCAAAATGAGCACCGAACTTCATTCCAATGCCCATCACACTCAAGGGCAATCGAATATTCGCCCGGGATCTTCCTGTTACTGTATCAGTTATCGAGACTCGAAAGAATTTCCCTTCATTTTTTCGCGATTCATCCGACTGTTTTTTTTCTTCTTTTTTCTTACTACCCGAATCGAGAGTTTCAAGTAAAATAGCCGCCTCATTGGCAGAAATTTTGCCTTCCTGTAGCATTTTTAATATCATCATTTTTTCTTCATTCATTAATCACCTCTCATTTATTCAGGGATGTTTCACCTTTGCCGCGCAGCAGCAATTCCGCTTCTTCAGGCTTTAATGTGCCTTGATCCAGTTTTTGCAGGATCCCAATTCTGTCTTCTTTGGAAAGTGCCGGTTCATCATTTGGCTGGTTGCCTTCAAACCCCATGGCGGCCAATATATCATTAAACCGACTGCGCAAAGTTGGATATGAAAGTTTTAATTCTTCTTCCATCCGATTAAATTTGCCCTCGCATCGGATAAAAGTCATCAAGAATTCCATTTGGTCATCATTCAACTTATGAAATTGCGAGCCAGTAGAGCCAAATTGCCCGGACATTGTGGTCCCACATTGTTCACAAAATACTTTGGTGATGGTCAGTTCATGTGAACAGATCGGGCATTTTTCAATTGATTTGATCATTTTCCGCGGTTTTCATTTATTCTTTATGTAATTGTGATATTTCTAAACAATAATAACATTTACTTTGAATAATATCAATATCTTCTTTAATATTATATATTTTTAATTAAAACGTTTAGCTCCTGAAAAAGCACCCACAAACCACTTGTCTCAAACGTATTCTTGATGCTCCGGTCATAATAAATTTCAAAGAGACGATTCTCATTCGTACGAACGCGATAATAAAACCTTCCCACACCCAAAGTACCTTTAATATTTGCGCGTTCAAGATGGGTAGATTTCATATTCCGGGTGTATTTCCCCGTGCGTGAAAAATCATGCCATTCGGATATTACTTCTGTTATATGATAGGAATCATCCCTCCAGGTAAATGTATTTGGACATTCAGGTTTTTTTACGAGTAGAGGGGGATTATCAAATCCCACAGCGATTATTTCACCAATATAGACACGCTTTTTGGTTGAATTTATTTCATCCATATTTGTAAATTTTAACAATACATTAACGATTGTGTCACACTGTCAAATATTTCCCTATGTTATACTCTTTTTTGAATGAGTGTAATTTTGGATTGGAGAAATATCGCATGAAGAAGTTGTTGTTAATGCGTCACGCAAAATCAAGCTGGGATGATTCCAATATACCTGACCACGAAAGACCATTGAAAAAAAAGGGTAAGAAAGATGCTGAGCGAATGGGTAAAATGCTCAAGGCAAAAGAGCTGGAACCGGACTTGATAATGTCTTCCACAGCGTTGCGGGCAAAACAGACAGCTGAGATCGTCGCTGAATCCTGTAAATGTAAAAAAGAGATCATTTTTCTGGATTCTTTATATATGGCCGAACCTTCTGATATCCTGCATGCAATTGAAAAACATGCAAAAGATAAAAAGACCATTATGGTCGTTGGTCACAACCCCGGACTGGAAGCCTTCTTACAGATCGCCAATGGCAAGGTTGAAAGTCTCCCAACCGCATCTGTTGCATACCTGACAACTACTGTTGATAATTGGAACAAATTGGATAAAGGCGAGAACATTAAACTTAAGAAATTGTGGCGCCCAAAAGACCTTGATTAGAGGGTTGCGATAAACTCACCTGTCGAACGGTGAGTTTTTATTTTAAAATTAGTGTGATTTGCAGGATAATTGTCCAAATGAATGAATTCTCTTCTATATCAATCGAATTATTAAACAGCCTTCCCCGGATCAATGAAATACGCTTTTTCCGGGATGGGAAAAGTTTGATCTGGAGTGAATCACAAGGGGCACAGGGTATCATTTTTAAGGGCAATTCAAGAGTAAATGCCCGCCGGCTTTCCGGTGATCAAAATGTGCATGGAAGCGTTGGCTACGGCGGCGGAGATTTTGATGTAAATGAAAACGGAGTGGTTTTTCCGGATCGGTCAGGCAGTTTGTTCGCATCACTTTTTGGTCAGAAAAACAATCTAAAAGCAATCACTCCCGCATGGGGTTCCACTGCCGCACCTGCCTTCTCACCGGATGGAAAATGGGTCATCTATTGTTATCACGCCGGCGATACTGATGGACTTGCCTTAGTTAGAGTGCATGGTTTAACCTGGCCTTCACAACTTGTACTAGGCGCGGATTTCTATATGCAGCCTGTTTGGCATCCCTCTGGTGAGCGAATCGCCTGGGTAGAGTGGGATCACCCGGACATGCCTTGGGACGCAAGCCGGATTAAGATCGGTGAATTGGGCGGCATGCAGCTCCGGCTGCTGGCGGAGCATTGGATCGCTGGCGGAATAGGTCACTCAGCAAGTCAACCGCAATTTTCTCCGGATGGTAAATGGTTAAGCTATATCATCCGCAAAGGAGAATGGGATAACCTGGTTCTTTATAATCTTAAAATGCGCACTCACAAGATCCTCGCCCAAGGGAATGGTTTTCATTTGCGCCAACCTGAATGGATCCAGGGGATGCGCAGTTATGGATGGAACCTCAGCAGTACAACGATTTATTATTTCCGTTACGCTCATGGCGAAACCGCTTTATGGAAAGCGAACGTCTCTAAAGGCAAGAGTGAAAAAATCGATATCAGCCCCATCCAATGGGCAGTTCAATTGGATGTCTCACCGAGGAATGATGACCTTGTATTTTTGGGTTCTTCTCCCAAGTTACCCAAACAAATCTGCCGTTATCGCAACAACCGTCTCACCTTTTCCCCATCAGTCCTTGAGAAAGAAGCAGGAGAACATTGCTCCGAACCGTTGGAGATCACTTTTCCTATCCCGAATGGAAAAACCGGATTTGGATTTTATTATCCCCCATTAAATTCAAACCAAAATGACCAGCCTCCTTTGATTTTAAGTATTCATGGAGGCCCAACATCTGCAAACAGCAAAACATTTAATAACGATGTAGCATTTTTTGTTTCTCGAGGATATGCCTACGCGCAGGTGAATTACCGAGGCAGCAGCGGTTATGGATACACCTACCAGGATGCATTAAGGCATCAGTGGGGTGTAGCGGATGTTAAAGATTCGGTCGCATTCGCCCAGGCGCTAATTGACCAGGGCCTGGCATTCTCCGGCAAAATGGCAGTTCTAGGCTCAAGCGCCGGGGGCTTCACTGTACTCAACATCCTGATCAGCCAACCGGGTTTGTTTAGGGCGGGTGTCTGCAGCTATGGTGTCAGCGACCTCCTGGAAGATGCAAGAAATACACATAAATTTGAGAAGTACTACCATCAATTTCTAATTGGCAACTTAAAAAAGGATCACCAGCGATTTATAGATCGCTCACCCATTGATCGGATCGAAATGATTAAGGATCCGGTCGCCTTATTCCACGGGGATGAGGACAAAGTGGTTTCTCTTAGCCAGACCATAGCCATATATGAAGAATTGCAGAAAAATGGTATTCCCTGCGAATTAAAAGTTTATGCTGGTGAGGGGCATAGTTTTCGTAAGTCCGAAACATTAATTGATTATTACCAAAGGATCGATACATTCTTAAAAAAGTATTTTCTTCAGAAATAATTAAGGCCAAAGGAGAAGTTATCCTTTGGCCTTATTGATTTAATTTTAAGTTATTATTTGCTCAAAGCAATAAATCTATCCATGCCTTCAAGCAGCATATCCACATCAGATAACGAGATCTCGCCCATGGTGGCGATACGGAAAGTTTTATCTTTCAGGTCGCCATATCCTCCTGAAATTCGCATCTGGTAATGCTCTAAAAGATATTTATTCAATGCAGATATATCCAGGTTCATGGTGTTTGATATTGTAGCGACGGTTTTTGAACGGCTTCCGTCTTCGGCGAAGGACGGCATGCCATGGGCAAGTGACCAGTCGTAAACTTTCTGCGACATAGCCGCATGCCTCGCAAAACGATTTTCAAGACCCTCGTCAAAGATCCGGTCAAGTTGGTAATCCAGTGCGTAAACAAGCGGAATAACCGGCGTCATAGCGGTGGAATTCTTGACACGGTGTTTTTCCATGATCAGCAGGTCAAAATACCAGCCGCGATTTTTGACAGTTTCCGCCTTGGCCATAGCACGGTCATTTACTCCGGCAAGCGAAAGCCCTGGCGGAAGGGCCAGGCACTTTTGCGATGAGGTAAGAAGGAAATCAATATCCCAGGCATCCATTTCGATCTTGGTTCCACCCAAAGAGGATACTGCATCCACCAAAACCAGTGTGTCCGGGCTAACCTCCCTGACAACCTTCGTGAGATCCTTGACCGGGCTTTCAACACCGGTTGACGTCTCATTATGGACGATCGTTACCGCTTCATAATGTTTTTTCTTTAATGCGTCACACAACAGATCTGGCTTGACCGCTCTCCCCCATTCCACATCCAACCTGTCAGCGTTTTTACCGTTTGAAACAGCAACATCAAACCAGCGCTCCGAGAAGGCGCCATTGACACAGCAAAGGACATCGTTATTTACAAGGTTACGGATGCCTGTTTCCTGCATTCCTGAACCGCTGTGAGTGCCGATGAAAACTCGGAAATCGGTGAAAAATACCTTCTGTGCTTTTTCAGCCGCGCGACGGTGAATCTCTTCGTATTCCTTGCTCCGGTGAGGAAGCATTGGTTTAGCACTCGCCTGCAATACTTCAGGGGCAACATCCACTGGTCCTGGAACAAACATGCGTGCCATAATTTCCTCCGGGTATCTTTACTTCAAGATAAAAGACAAGGCGATCAGAATAACGAAAAAAGTGGTTGCAAGTACACCAATGCGCTTTAGATCCCGTTTTACATCAGTGTAATCGGGATTAAATTCACTTGTCCTCGCCGATTGAACTGCCATTGGCTCCTGGGATTTAATGATCTGTTTGTAACTTTTTTTGGATTTATTGCTCATTTTGGCTCCGTAATCTCATAGACTTGATGCAATGGTCTATTATATTGCATTCTTCATCGTTCAGCTTTAATGCAAATCAACTATGAAATCATTAGAAAATAATGGATTTAATTTTGCGATCGCTCTTTGCGAAGTTATAATTTCTTTGTCATGAATATTACACTGATTGATCAGGTATCCATAACTTGCCGTTATCTGCTAAGTGAAATTAATCGCGATCCTGTATCTTCTTCCTGCGGATGTTTTGACCGGCGTTATTGGGCATGGAAACTCACAGATTTTCCCGAGGCAACTTTTCAAAGGAATCTTTTCGGATTAAGTTGGCTTTATCGGCAACAAGAATCTGAATTTCAAGCTCACAACCTTATAAAAAACATTAAATCCGGCCTTGAGTTCGCTTTAAAAATTCAACACCGGGATGGATCTTTTGATCAGGCATACCCCCATGAGCATAGCTATGGAGCAACAGGATTCCTGCTGCCTGATCTTATCTCATCTTATCAAACGATCTATTCGGAATGTTCTGCTTCAGAGGTTGAACACTTTGGATCTTGTCTGTATAAAGCTGCTGAATTCTTGACCAACTATTCTGAACAGCATAGTTTTATTGCTAATCATTTGGCAGGTGCAGCATTAGGTCTGTTCAAAGCAAGTGAGCTTTTAAATGAAAAACGATTTTCTGATCGTGGGCAATCTCTGTTGAATTTAATTCTTAAAAATCAATCAAGCGAAGGATGGTTCCCGGAGTATGGAGGGGCAGATCCCGGTTATCAAACTTTATGCATGCATTATCTTGCGCAGATCTATATGATAAATCCATCACCCGAATTGAATAGGGCTCTCGCAAAATCGCTTGGTTTTCTCAAGTATTTCGTACACCCCAATGGGACCTTTGGTGGAGAGTATGGCAGTCGTCGAACCGAGATCTATTATCCCGGCGGAATTGCTTTGCTGGCAGGTGAATTCCCTGATGCAGCTTGTTTGCATCAATATATGCTTTCATCCATCGAAGCAGGCAGGACTTCCACACTGGTAGATATGGATATGGGGAATACTGCACCATTGTTGAACTCATATATCCTGGCAATGGATGCAGAGATGAATGGTTCTTCATCTTTTCCCTTGCCATTTCAGGAATCAGAGGTCAGTAAAGATTTTCCAATCTCAGGATTGGCTGTTAGGTCAAGGAAGGATTTCTATTTGATCCTGGGATCATCCAATGGCGGCGTTTTGAAGATCTATGATAAAAAAGACAATCATTTGGTCTTGGATGACTGTGGTGCTTTGGGTATATTTGATGGGGGTAGAAAAATCACCTCTCAGTCGACACAATTAAATAACAAGATTCATACAAGTGAAGATAAACTGGAGTGTGTGAGTAGCTTCTATCCGGTCAATGACACTCTACCAAATCCCTTTAACTATCTGATGCTTCGTTTGATGAACCTGACTTTGATGCGCATTAGCTTTTTCAATGAGACGTTAAAGAAATTAATGGTTCGTGCATTGGTTAAGAACAGCAAACGAATTGGCATGAGCAGGACACGAAAAGTCGAGTTGAAGTCACAAGCCATAGAGATCACAGATACATTCAGAAAATCAACAAAAACTCAACTCACAGGATTATCCCAGGGATATAAATTCACATCGATCCATATGGCATCAGCTCGCTATTTTTCTCCTGCCCAGGCAGAACCCCTGGAAACACTGATCCTTGATCATGGCGAATTAAACAAAAAAGGTACGCTAATTTCTTATCAGCAGATCGCTTTTAGAAACCCGCAAGGCCGTCGATCCAGATGAATATTCCTGCTGCAGTTTCCATTGATGTTGACACGCTTTCTTCGATCTATAAGGGCCAGGGATTAGAACGCCCGGGCGGATATACTTTTATTGAATTACGCTCCGGGCTTGAGAACATCCAGCTGTTCTTTGAAAGATATCGCATTAAAACAACGCTTTTTATGGTTGGAAATGATTTTATCCTGCCGTCCAACCAGACTGCAATTAAATCGATCATTAAAGCAGGTCATGAACCAGCCAATCACTCAATGACACACCCACAGGGTTTCCGCTGGTTGGATCCGGTGCAAAAGCGTGAAGAGATCAGGTCTATGGGTGAAATCTGCGAATCAGTGACGGGTATTCGTCCCCTTGGCTTTCGGTCTCCTGGATGGAATATTGACGACAGCACCATTCCACTTTTGAAAGACCTGGGTTACCGATATGATTCTTCTGTCTTTCCAACTTCTCTGATGCCCTTGATGAAGCTCGCGCATTGGGCAAGCATGTCCGGGCAGGCAAAGCCCAACCGGACAACAATGGGACATTGGCGTTACATGGCTGCGCCAATCACACCATATCAAACCAGCCGGACTTCCCTTTCATCTAAAGGCGAAAATGGATTGGTCGAATTCCCTGTTTCCGTAACGCCATTTCTGCGCCTGCCATTCTTTGCAACGCTGCTTCTAAAAACTGGCAATACGTTTTATAAAACGCTCTATGAAAATATTAAGCATGCCGGGCTTCCTGTGCATTTCCAAATGCACCTCTCTGATTTTGTGGATTACAGCCTGCCCGAATTGCAAGATCAAATCCCTCCCATGGGGCAGGGCGCTTATGTCCCCCAAGCCTTGGCAACTCCATTAAAAAAGAAACTGCAGGTCTTTGGCATGATGATGGACATCATGACCTCTGATTACAACTTCATTACTTTAAGAGAATGGTCCGAGGATTTAATAGGCGGCAAATGATCCCAAGATTAAAACCGTTCATCGGGCCAGAAGAACTTAAATCCTTATTCCCTAAAGATAAGAATGCAGTGGAAAAGTTTGAAAAAGCTTTTGCAGAGGGATTTTCAACCCGGCATGCTTTGGCTTTTCCTTACGGCCGCAGCGCCCTTTGGGCTTTTTTTAAGGCGCTAGGAATTGAAGGCGCTGAAGTTGTTCAACCGGCCTATACCTGTTCGGTTGTCGGTCACGCCACTGTACTCAGCAACAATATTCCGGTTTTTGTGGATATCAACCTGCATGACTACAACATGGATCTGGATTTATTCCGAAAAGCCATTACCCCAAACACGCGTGCTGTACTTCCAACTCACATCTTCGGATACCCGATGGATATTGATTCAATTGATCAGATCGTGCATGAGGCTGAAAGTAATTATGGTCATCGAATATATGTGATCCAGGATTGTGCGCATTCATTTGAAGCTGAATGGCAGGGGAGGTCGGTAATCAACGCCGGTGATGGCGCTTTGTTCGGGTTGAATATCAGCAAGCAGATCACTTCCATTTTCGGCGGTATGTTCACAACCAATGATGAAGAGATTGCATCAAAATTATTGGCATTTCGTGAAAAATATTATTCCGAAAAAACGCTGCTTGAAAAAATCGCAAGATCGATCTACCTGCCAATGTCGGTAATTGCTTTTACCGAAACAGTATACGGCCTTACTTATTGGCTTCAGAATAAAACTGGTTTACTTAAGGGATTAACTGATGCCTATCACCTGGACCAGAAGATCATTTTTCCGCCGGATTATCTGAAATGTATGGCAGCCGTTGAAGCGCAGGTCGGGAATGAACAAATTAAAAAATACCAACATATTAAAGCCAGGCGCCGGGAAATTGCCTCAACATATTTTGACCAATTGAAAACGCCTGACACCTGGGTGCTGCCGCCGCAGGTCGAAGGCGCAACTTACTCCCATTTTGTTATTCGTGTCCCGGATAGAGATCGTGTTATGAAACTCGCTGCCCGTCAGGGGATACAACTCGGACAGTTGATCGAATACAGCATGCCGCATTTGCCTTCGTATCAAAAGTATGCTTTGCCGGATCATTATCCCAACAGTTTGCTTTGCAGCCATTCGATGATCAATCTACCCATTTATCCGGAACTAAATGAGAAAAAAATTGAAAATATTGTCAGAATTTTAAAGAGCACAGATGATTAATATTGATATCCAACCATTAACAAGAACAGTCATTCCCAAAATTGCTGCAATACATAAGTCCTCGTTACCTGAAGATTTCTTGCCTTCAATCGGCATGGATTTTTTGGAAAGAATTTATTATCCTGCCATAATTGATGGAAACTCGTCAATTGTATTCGTCGCTTACAACAAAAAAGTCCCTATTGGTTTTATTGTGGTTTCACGTAACAGTAGTTTATTGATCAGTGAGATCATTTCATACCAGCGATTCCTTTTTATTTTTCTATTATTAAAATCTGTTTTGTCTTCAATAAAAATGTTGGAAATGACCTTAGGGATCATTTTTACAGGTTCCCTATCGAACAAGAAGAATAACCTGGGTGAAATTTACACTATCGCGGTTGATAAGGAATATCGAGGACATGGGGTTGGTAAATTGTTGGTAGACAAAGCAGAAGATTATTTAAGATCAATTGATTTGCCGGGAATAATGATAAAAACACTTTTTACAAATGAGAGTTGGAAAAATTTTTTTATTAAAAATGGATGGAAAATCGCTTCAACGGTTAAAATTTCAAACAAAAAATATGTATTTTTTACCAAGGAATTCATTTTTGATCCCCAAAAAAGGTTCGTATGAAGAAACATCGCCAGCCCACCCGGGAAGATTTAATATTATGGAACGAAATTAACCGTGATCTTTTAGATTGGCTTTATACAGGTATTTCGGGGAAATTTCAAATCAAAGGCCATCAAACCATTCGCAAATGGTCAGAGCCCAATGATAAGGAGAATATCCTTGAAATTGGTTGCGGTCATGGGCATCACCTCAAATTTAGTATTCCAAAATATAAAAAGTATTTTGGACTTGATATTAATTTTAATTTCCTAAAAGAATTTTTTTCAAGAAATCCGGGCACTCCCCTTTTTCAAGGTGATGCATATAGAACACCTATCAAAACCGGAGCAATAAAAACAGTTATCTCGATTTACAACCTTGAACACCTAAAAGATCTAACCAACTGCCTTGAAGAAATAAATCGAATCCTTTCCCCTGATGGAGAATTCTTAATCGCATTGCCTTCTGAAGGGGGTTTTATTTATAATCTCGGTCGCAATTTAACCAGCAAACCTTATATGAAAAAGAAATATGGGATTGATTATGATGCAATTGTTCATTATGAGCATTGCAATGAATACAAAGATATTTTATTTATGCTAAAGCAAATTTTTTATATTGAAAAAATAAAATATATCCCCTTTTCGATAATTCCATCTTATCACTTCAATCCAATTATTTGTTTGAAAGCTCGAAAAAAGAATCCAATGTTTTTATAAGTTTTCCTCAATCAACAAATAATTGATTACCCTTTAATAAACGTTATGTAATATTTTAATTATTTGAAAATCAAGTCCTTTGATATTAATTATGGGTTGATTTCTTCTCCCGGAAGAAAATCATTTTATAAGCTTTCAGGTTTTTCAATAGGAAATATTTTCTTAAACTAATTTCCACTCTTGTCTGATGATTAAAGTAAAAATATCTGAAAAATTAGCATTTTGCCTTTTCGCTAGTAATAGGTGGATTTAATCAGCTGTGTAGCGAATATGAACCACAAATCGCGGCTGCTGTTTAATCAAACCTCGTAATAAGTGAGTGAAAAGAACTCTTGTCTGAAAGCAAATCGGATGAAAAAATTAATTCAGGTTCGTCTCCCTCGATAAAAACTACCAATGCTCCAGATTTTGGATCGAGGGTCCCAACTGTGTAAACTAAAGCTCCATTTGGAAATTGAATTCCATCAATTTTTGATTTGATAAAGATTTTTCCATTTTGAGTTCCGATCAAACGAAAAACCAATCGAGAATATGGCTGCCGACCAAACCATGGATCTGTGCTGCGATCATAAAATCCCTCGCCTGCATCAAAAAATCGCGGGTAAACCCCATATCCAAAAAGTACTTGTGCCTTATCTGATGTGCAGAAATCGTAAAAACCCGCCGCTTTTTGCTTATTTTCTGACTCTAATAATTGGTTTTCAATTTTCAGGCAAGCATTTGTTCGGGAGTATTCTGGAATTAGGGAAGGAAGCAGATTTTCTCGCAGCGGAATTGCAGCACCCATAAAAATGAAAAGCAATCCATAAACCAAAAAAGTGATCAAATTCTTCCTTTTTGTCTTAATTTCAATTGGATTGTTGCCAAACCAGACTAACTGTGAAGAGAGGTTCCACCCGGCAATTTTCTTAAAGCACCAAATTAAACATTCCACCAAACCTAATGCGTAAAGAAAATAAAAAAACCAATCCGCTGGAAGAACAAATCTCCAACCCGATAAGCGCACAACTGATGAACTAAGGTTATAAACAATATGGAAGCCTAATACGGCTAAGAACACCATAGGGTATTTTTGAAAAACCATTGTGAAACCAAGCGCGATCAAAGCAAAATTAATGAAGAAAACTATCAGGTTTAGAGCATTATGTTGTGAATAGACCTCCATCCAAAATGGCAAATTAATTGAAAAGAATTCATTAAAAGAAATTTTATTTCCCAGCCTAACCGGAAGCGTGAGAATTGAAGAGATCTCATTACGTAAAAAATTATCTCCAGTAAAGTAAATTAGGTCTCCAAGATTATTTTTTAACAAGAATTCGAAAAGATTTCCATTATTTTGAAGAGTTTGATTACTAGAACTATCCGAAAAACCTTCCTCCTCGATATTTAAACCTTCAGTCATTATTCTCGATAATCCAGTGGAAGCTCTTGGATCATCAATCCAGTAAACCCCGGTAATGGCATGGTTCCTTATTAGAATAGGGGTAACAACCAAGCCAACAGCAAATAAAAACAAAAGAGCCGATGATGCAATTGATTTGAAATTCCGGAAATATCGGATAATCACCATCATTAGAATGAAAAATACCAGCGCCAGGGTCTGGATACGAGTAAGAATGAACATTCCGACAAGACCGCCAATAATGAATTCATAACCGCTGATCTTCTTTTCACTCGATTTAAACCAACGAATTAGCATCAGAACCAATATGCTTGCCAATAGTGTTGCAGGCATATCCGAAAGGAGCAATTTAGTACTTGAAATGTTCGCAATACTTGTTGCTCGTATGGCTGTAATCTCCCGCATGATGGCGAACAATGCTATTGTGATTCCCCCAATTCGGCTGTGCAATTCTTTTCCGATCAAATAAAGCACTGAGGGAAATACTGCAACTAAAAGCGTTTGCAAAAATATGATCCGGATATAACTTAGGCCAGCGATCGCATGGAACAGAGCCAGAAGAGAGACATATAAGGGTTTTGAAATGACAAAGTCTCTCAGGGTGCCATAAAGAACATAGAGAGAATTAAAGTCGTACTGCTCTGCATCTGAGAAGGGGTATTTTTCAAAATTGGGCGCCTGGACTTGCGGGGCAAAATAGTTGTTCTTGGGCAGCGGCAAGCTCATCCATAAGACTACTGCCAACAACCATAATATTAGTGCAATTATCAAATCGAGTTTTCCAGGAAAGGACGGTCGTGATCCATCAGGGATACATTTCCAGGCATAAACAGTCATCATCATCAATGCAATGAATAACGAGATGTACCAGATCTGCCCTTCCAGTAAGGGTGAGCCAAGAGAAATGATCGAAACTCTTTCCGGATTGATCCCCAAACCTGTCAAGGTCACAATCAATAAACCCGTGATCAAAACCCCAAATGAGATACAAAATGGCAACCAGGGGAAGGTGCGGTTTACTTCATGATGTGCCTGTTTGGAGGGATAAAGAATAAGCGGTACAAATAAAACGGCTTCTATACCCAGAATGAAATAACAAGTAAATATTGGCAGCAGACGGATATAGATATTGATATCAATCGGTATTGCCAAAAAATGATAAAGAAATCCGGCGCTCAGCATGAGGACCGCAAAAAGGAAACCGGTTACGGTCAGGATTACAGCAAGCCTGGATTTCTTACTTGCGTCTTGCAACCAACCCTGTACGAAAGGATTATTTTTCAATCTCAATTTCAAAAATATTGAACCGATTAAAGGAATGAACAAGGGGATCAATAATGCAAGCCTTTTTAGGGAAAAGCCAAAAACAATGGCATTACCCGCTTCTTTTGGAATACTCAGAAGCCAGATGATAGTCAGCAAAGCCTGGATTGAGATGAAATTCAACCAATTCATTGATCTCTTTAGCAATCGCTGAGTTTCAGATGAATCCTGTATATTTCTTCCGGTCATGAATTTTCCTAATTTCAGATTTGATTGATTTTAATTCATCGCAAATTTAAACTTATATTCAAATATCTTTTAAAAAATCACACTTGAATTAAAGCATTTCGCAAAGAATACTCTGAGATATATTCAAAGAGTCAGAAAAAAAGATTTATAAACTGCCCACGTCAAATCTATTGCCTCATTGATTTTTGCTTTCTATACATTTTTGCATTTCCCCCACATTATTAAATGAGCGTATTTCTTCATTTGAAAATTCGATTTTAAAAGCGATTTCGATCGCAATGATCAGATTGATGTGTGACATTGAATCCCAGCCTTCGATTTGATCGGCAGTGGTTTGATCATTAAGTGTTATTGTGTCATCACCAAATACCCCTCTGAAAACATTTGTTAATTGTTCATTGATCATCATTGCTCCTCCATTGTAGATAGATCGCCTGGATCTTTCCCCTCATACCACGCTCGCAATACTCTTCGAAGGATCTTCCCGCTGCGGTTCTTGGGGATCTTCGAAACGATCTTGTATTCCTGAGGTATAGCTGTTGTAGAAATGTCATTTGAGATCTTTATTCTGCATTTTAATTCCAACGCTCTCGACCATTCAATAGAATTTTTCAGACACAGATATGCCACAATTTTTTCATGCAAGATCGCGTCAGGCGCACCAATAACAGCAACATCAGCAATTTCTTCAATTTCCAAAAGCGCACTTTCAACCTCAAAAGGTCCCACCAAATGACCAGCAGTATTGATAACATCATCCGACCTGGATACATACCAAAAATAACCATCCCCGTCCTTTACTGCCAAATCCCCGGTTATGTAATAATTTCCAGAAAATTTTTCTGCATACAATTCCGGTTTATTCATATATGTGATGAACATAGAAGGCCAGCCCTTTTTAAAACACAGCTTTCCTTGTGAGCCCTGATTGGCAGAATTCATCTCGTCATCAAGGATAACCGAATTGATGGAATATAATGGCTTGCCCATCGATCCTGGTCTGACTTGAATCCCCGGCCTGTTTGCTATCATGATCGATCCGGTCTCAGACTGAAAAAAGTTATCATAAACCTCGCAATTGAAAATCCTTTTTGCCCATCTATAGACTTCAGGATTTAAGGGCTCGCCAACACTGTAGATCCTTTTTAATGTGGTGTAATCATGCCTTGAGAAAAACTCATCCTCTTCCTGCATCAGCATTCTGAGGGCTGTAGGTGCGGTATACCATACATTAACCCTCTCTTCTTGAAGGCACTTCAACCAATGCTCGGCATTGAAGTTTCCTGCAAATTGGATCTGACGGGTTTGTGTTGCCAAGGGTGCCATAATTCCATATACAAGTCCTGTTATCCAGGCGGGATCCGCTGTGCACCAATAAATTTCATCTTTTTTGATTTGAAATACTTCAATGAAGGAATTTTTAATGGATGAGATTGCGCCATGTACATGAACCGCCCCTTTTGGTTTTCCTGTTGAACCCGAAGTATATTGAATAAAGGCGGGAGTATCAGGTTCGATCCTTGGCGCATATTTAAAATCGACCGGAGAATTCGATAGTAACTTTGGGAGACTTAATATAGAACTATCCAAATGTTCATCAATATCAATAACCAATATTGATCTAAGATTAAAGAGGTTATCTTTTATTTTTAAGATCTTCTTTAATAAACTTTTTTTTGTAATTATTAACGAAGTCCTATTATCATTCATGCGATCAAGAAGGGCTGATTCCCCAAAAGTCGAAAAAAGAACACAAGCAACGGCTTCGCTTTTTAATATCGCAAAAAATGAACAGATCAATTCCGGGGATCTCGGCAGGAATATTGAAACCCTGTCTCCTTTAATAATTCCTAGGTTTACTAGAATGTTAGCAATCCTATTTGAATTTGATTCTATTTGGTTATATGAAAATTCTTCCTTGGATAGATCGTTATTTATCCATTCGAATGCAGAAGTATCACCCAAGCCATTTTTTATTTGCCTTCCGAGGCAGGCATACGCAAGATTATCAGAATTAGTCATATTTAATTGAGAGATTTTTGAGGATTATAAGATAATGGTTAATAATTCCAAACCTCATATAATTATACTTATGAAGAATCAAAGGATCTAAGAACACTTAAATTGATCAATCTATGCTTCATTGAATATTGATCAATTTGTACTTTTCAAAACGTATCAAATTTTGAATACTCCTTTTACTATCTTGTAAGAAATTAATTGTATTTACCATCCCCTATTTTTTTTTCATTTTTTTAGATGAAATGCCTTTTATATTAATCCTTTATTAACGCATCGCATTTTCTTGCAGCGAACCTTAAAATATGTTAGAATTCTGACCGTAAGTTTCATCTTTATGGTCTACGTCGAAAAGTGGGTTTTCCCCACTTTTCTGCATATAGTACAAATAGTGAAAAAATTGGAGTAACACTGGCATGAAAAACGAATTCGCGCTGGCTTTCAATGAAGTATTGGAAGAAAAAGGACTGCCAAGGGAAACGATCCTCGATGCTCTTGCGCAAGCCCTTGTTTCCGCTTACCGGAAATCTGTCAACGCATCCGCTGCGCAGGACATAAAAGCCAGAATAAATTTGGATATCGGTGAATTTGCACTCCTGGTTGAAAAAGAAGTGGTCGAAAAAGTTGAAAATGACCTAACCGAAGTCACCCTGGAAGTTGCCAGAAAATCCAACCCTGAAGCTCAATTGGGTGATGTGGTAATGGTTGACAGCACTCCTGAAGATTTTGGCCGCGTTGCAGCACAGCAAGCCCGCCAGGTGATCCAACAGAAGATCCGCGATGCCGAGAATTCAGCCCAGGTAAGTTTTTATGAAAAGCAATTAGGCGAGATCGTCAGCGGTGTGGTCCAGGCTACCAACGCACAAGGCCTGACGATAGCACTGGAATTAAACGCTGAAGGCAGCATGCCGCGCAAAGAAATGATCCCAAGAGAGCATTTCCGGATCCACGACCGTGTGCGTGCGGTTGTCGCAGAAATAAAAGAATCAGGCCGCGGACCGCAGATCATTCTGTCGCGCACACATCGCGATTTTCTAAGAAGATTGCTTGAAAACGAGGTCCCGGAGATCTTTCACGGCGTCGTTGAAATTCGTTCCATTTCACGTGAGCCCGGCCAGCGCGCCAAGGTGGCTGTTTCTGCCACACAGCAGGGTATTGACCCGGTGGGCGCTTGTGTCGGTATGCGCGGTGTTCGCATCCAGACCATTGTTCGCGAGCTGCATGACGAAAAGATCGATGTCATTGAATGGAATGCCGACCCCACGCTTTTCATCTCTAAAGCGATCAGCCCGGCACGGGTTAATGGCGTTTACCTGCGAGAGACTATTGAAGGACAGAAGAACGCCCTCGTCGTTGTGCCTGAGGACCAGCTCAGTCTTGCCATCGGCCGTGATGGTCAAAATGCCCGCCTGGCTGCAAAATTGACCGGCTGGCGCATTGACATCAAGAGTCTCCCAGAATCAATTTCTGATTGGCTTTTTAATCTGCAGAAAAATGAGGATTTAAAAGAGATCGCTGCTGAAGAGAAAGAAGCGATCGCCCAGGCTGAAGACATTATGGCACGCAAAGCCGAAGGTCGAGCCATCTCTCCTGAAGAAAATGATGCGTTAGCCGCCCTCAATGATCGGCTCGAGAGACGCTCGGTTCGAAAACAGCAGGAAAAATTCGAAAAATATCAAAAACTTCACAAAGAAGCCTTTGATACATTGCCAAAAGGCGCATTTGAGATGGGGATTGATGGTACCGGACTTCCATTAAACATTCAGGAAGCACTAAAGGAAGCTGGTTTTGACAATGCTGGAAAACTGGTTTTAACCAGCAAAGTGAACCCGGATGCATTGCTTGAAATAAGCGGTGTTGGCCCAAAAACACTGGAGCGCATCGCAGAATTTGCAGATGAACTTCCAAATCTGGTCCCTGAGGTAGAAGAGGTCCTTCCTGAAGAACCTGTAGCGGAAGTTGAAAAGGAAACCGAACTAGTTTCGACAGATGAATCAGTCGTTGAAACCCCAGCTGAAGCAGAAATGCCAACCCCTGCATCCGAATCCGTTGAGGCAGCAAAAGAAGAAGCTGGGATAGAATCTACACTGGTTGCGAGTGAAGAAAAGGCAGCTCCTGAAAAGGAATTGTCATTTGATGAGATCTTCACATTGAAACCTGAGGTATTTGAACCTGCCGCGGTAGAAGAAGATGAAGAGGAAACAGAAGGTTCAACAGAGACTTCACCAAAGAAAAAGAAAAAGAACAAAAAGGCTGGACAATTCCGCGAATTGGAATACGACCCCGACAAAGATGTGACCGTTGCAAAGAAGAAACACAAGCGCGGCGACACTGGTGAATGGGAAGAATTTTAAAGAAGATATTTAAAGGCGGTGGTAAAACAACAGAAACGGTTTAAACACATCCCGCAGCGCACCTGCGTTGGCTGCCGGGAAGTGCTCTCCAAAAGAGAGTTAATAAGGATTGTGCGCACACCAGATGGAGTGCTGCGCGACCCGACCGGCAAATTAGAGGGCAGAGGCGCTTACCTGCATGATAAACGATCATGCTGGGAGCAAGCATTAAAGGGAAGTTTGGCGCACGCATTAAAGACCGAATTGACGATAAAGGATAGAAGCCAGCTCAATGATTTTATGAGCGGTTTGCATCAGTGAGATGCCATTGATTTTGTCAATGAGACCAAATTCGGTGTTTATGAGGGGTGGGATATAAACGCCTGAACTAAACTGCTCGCTCTAATACCGGGATATCCTCGAAGCCGATAAGTTGTGAGTATCACCGAAGGGGAATAATCATTGGAGGTTATTATGAGCGAGAACGAAAAAAAAACAATTGCTCTTCCGAACATTACAACAGTCCGAGACCTGGCTAAATTAGTCGATTCAACACCCATCCAGGTTATCAAGGTATTAATGGCCAATGGGGTGATGGCCAATATCAATCAGCAAATAGACTTTGATACAGCTGCAGTTGTTTTGGCAGAGCTCGGTTACGAAGCCTCCCTTGAAGTCATTGAAACTGAAGAAAGCCTTACGGGTGAAGTTCCCCTTTGGCGAAGATTGATCGATAAGGAAGATCCTAAAAATCTTGTTGCACGTCCCCCGGTGATCACAATCCTTGGCCATGTGGATCACGGCAAGACCACGCTTTTGGATGCGATCCGCCATACCAATGTTGCCGGAGGCGAATCTGGCGGCATTACACAGCATATCGGGGCTTATCAGATCACCCACAAAAATAAACTTGTTACTTTCCTGGATACCCCCGGCCATGCCGCCTTTACTGCTATGCGTGCCCGCGGTGCGCAAGGCGCAGATATTGTCGTATTAGTAGTCGCAGCCAATGATGGGGTAATGCCTCAGACACGTGAAGCGATCGCGCACGCCCGTGCAGCCCGAGTACCGATCATCGTCGCCATGAACAAGATCGATCTTGACGACGCAAATCCTGATTTTGTTAAACAGCAGTTGGCAGATGCCGGTCTGGTCTCAGATGAATGGGATGGTGATACCATTATTGTGCCTGTTTCCGCGAAAAAGAAAACAGGAATTGATGATCTGGTCGAAGCGATCCTGCTGGTTGCTGATAATACAAAGATACTTGCCAACCCCAATGGAACGGTCATTGGAACGGTCATTGAATCTGAAGTTGATAAAAACCGCGGGGTTGTGGCAACCTTACTGGTCCAAAATGGAACTTTAAGGTCTGGTGATGCCGTCGCTGTTGGTATGGCAAGCGGCAATATTCGCGCCATGTTTGACTACAAGGGAAATCAGATCGACGAAGCCGGCCCGGCAACACCTGCTCTTATTCTCGGATTGAACGGTGTGCCAAAAGCGGGTGACCTTTTCCAGGTTTGCGAATCTGAAAGGGAAGCTCGTGCGATCATCCATGAAAGAAAACTGAAACTGGAAGAAAGCAAAGCCGCCAGACCAACCACAACACTTGAGGATCTTTTTGATCGTGTAAAAGCGGGCGAAATGGGAGAATTAAAACTGATCCTCAAAGCAGACGTCCAGGGATCACTTGAACCCATTGTCAATTCATTGAACGATATTAAGCAAACTGAGATCAAAGTCAATATTCTGCACGCTGAAGCTGGTTCGATCACTGAAAATGATGTCATGCTGGCTGCCGCTTCACAGGCAATTATCCTTGGTTTCAATGTAGCGGCTGAAGCTGCGGCAAAGCGTTTGGCTGAGACTGAAAAGATCTCGATTCGAACATACGATATCATTTACCGGCTGCTTGAGGACGTTGAAAAAGCTCTCAAGGGTATGCTTGAACCTGAGAAGAAAGAATCAATTATAGGCAAGGCAGACGTTCTGCAAACCTTTAAGATCACCAAAGTTGGCACGATTGCAGGCTGCCGGGTTACAGAAGGTGAGATCCGCAGAAATGCCAATGTCCGAGTTCTTCGCGGGGATGAGGTGCTTTTCACAGGAGAACTGGCATCATTGAAACATGAAAAAGATAATGAAAAGGAAGTAAAAACCGGCTTTGAATGCGGATTGAGAGTAAAAGGGTTTAATGATTTTGAAGTCGGCGATAAAGTTGTCAGCTTCACTGTAGAGGAAGTTGCAAGGTAAAGGTAGGAAGATATGCCATCCAAATTAAGGCTCCAGCGGATATCTGACAGATTTAAGCAGGAGATTTCAGAAATGCTTGTGATGGGTCAGATAAATGATCCGCGTTTAATGGGTGTTTTCATCACTGATGTAAAAGTTGACCGAGAATTGAGCTTTGCCAATATTTTCGTCTCAGCCATCGGCGGTGAGGAGACTTCTGAAAGCATACTTGAAGGTTTGGAGCATGCGAGCGGTTTCTTACGAAGCACACTTGCAAAACGGATCGAACTTCGCTCTTTTCCAAGATTGCGTTTCTTTTGGGATCCAACACCAGAGCGGGCAGAACGGATCGAACGACTGATCGATAGCATCTCTGAACCCAAGCCAACATCCAAAAAGAAGGATGACAAAATTGGATAAAGTTCAAAAGCAGATACAGGAAAAACTGCTTAATTCGAAAAGTCCGCTAATCCTTTCACACATGCGTCCGGACGGTGACGCGATTGGATCGATAGTTGGCCTGGGATTGCTTTTGAAAAATGCTGGTAAAACACCCTGCCTTGTGCTTGAAGACGGGCTTCCGGCAAAATACCGCTTTTTAAAAGGCAGTGAGTTGGTTGTCAAAAAACCAACAGATACCTATGATCTCACTGTCGTCCTGGATTGCTCTGACCTAAGGCGGCTTGGCGATTCGTTTTCCGAGCTAACCGTTGATATCAATATTGATCACCACATAACAAACGAAAACTTTGGCACGATCAATTTTGTCCATCCGGAATATCCAGCGACATGCGCCATCATGTCAAAATTCCTTCCAGATTGGGGATTTCCGCTTGATCTGGATTCTTCCAGCGCATTTTTAATGGGAATCGTGACCGATACGATTGGTTTCAGAACCTCCAATGTTACGCCCGAAACGCTTCGCCAGACAGCTCTATTGATGGAATCAGGCGCCGCCTTATCAGATATTTACAATCAGGCTTTGGTTTCACAGTCATTTCCGGCAAGTCTGATCTGGGGATTTGCTTTAAGCAGGCTTGTTAGGGAAAACGGACTCGTCTGGACGGTCATAACTTTAGATGACAGAAAAAAAGCCAAATATATCGGTCGTGATGACGCAGATCTAACGAATATACTTTCAGCGATCGAAGGTAGTGATGTCTCCCTTGTTTTCAACGAGCAAAATAGTGGTAAAGTAAAGGTAAGCTGGCGGTCAAATGCACCTTATGATGTATCTAAAATCGCCCAGCATTTCGGGGGCGGGGGGCATCCGCAAGCTTCGGGAGCTGAATTTGAGGGCACTCTTGAAGAGGTGGAGAATAAAGTAATTTCCAAAACCAAACAGTATATGGAAGATTTATCTTCAAAGGGAGATCAAGAAAATGGATAATCAACGATATCCTGCAAACAATACGACCTCTGGTGTTCTTGTGGTCGACAAACCAATCGGCATGACCTCACACCAGGTTGTGCAAGTTATACGCCGCGGTACCAATATCAAACGAGCAGGCCATACGGGTACGCTCGATCCGCGCGCATCAGGTGTTTTAGTTGTATTGGTTGGACCTGCAGTTCGCCTGAGTGAATACGTTTCAGCCGAAGACAAGCGCTACCAGGCAACAATCAAGCTGGGTGAACGAACTGATACTTATGATGGCGACGGTGTAATAACGCGCACTTCAGAGGTCGATGTAACTCGCGAGCAATTCGCTGAAGCGCTGACGCATTTTGTGGGCGAGATCGAACAGACCCCACCTCCTTATTCAGCTATAAAAATAAAAGGCCGGCATGCTTACGATATGGCGCGCAACGGTGAAGAATTTGAGATGGAATCTCGAATTATCAAGGTCCACAGCCTTGAACTTGTTGAATGGAACAGTCCGGAAGCGGTTGTGGATGTTCACTGCTCTTCAGGAACTTATGTTAGGTCCCTGGCTCATGATCTTGGTGAAATGCTGGGATGCGGTGCCAATCTTATCGGCTTGCGCAGAACCAAAAGCGGCAGATTCACTCTTAAAGACGCCAATCCGCTGAGCAAGCTGGTTGAAGCATTTGACAACAACTCCTGGTACCAATACTTAATCCCCGCTGCAGAAGCGCTCTCAGATTGGGCGGCGGTTGTGCTTTCGAATGAAGAAGTTGACCTTGTCCGCCATGGACATCGCATTGCCCGTGACCAGGGCGATGAAAAAATGATCCGCGCCATAACCGAACAGGGTGAACTTGTTGCACTTATGGAATTTGACAAGGAAAGCGGTGAATACCAGCCGAAAAAAGTCTTTTTTGCATAAATGGGTCCTGACCACACAGAAAGCCAATCAAAGCATCAGGGAGCCTGGGTAACCATTGGTTCATTTGATGGCGTCCACATTGGCCATCAGCAGATCATTAAAACACTGACCGAAGGCGCAAAGGCAGAAAGGTCAGCATCCGTAATCGTTACCTTCTTTCCCCACCCTGCCAAAGTTCTCAGACCCTTTCCCGATCCTTTTTATCTATCCACACCTGAAGAAAAAGATGCCATCCTGGCAAAGCTTTGCGTGAACAGCGTACTTACGATCAATTTTTCGCACCAGCTTGCCAAACTTACTGCTTTTGAATTCATGGTCATCCTTCATAACCAACTTAAGTTTTCATGCCTGTTGATCGGCCACGATTTCAGGCTTGGCGCAAATCGCGAGGGCGATTTTATTAAATTGCGTGAAATTGGAGAACAGCTTGGGTATTGCGTAAGGACAATAGAACCGCTTCAATCCACATCCCAGGTCGTCTCTTCCAGTCTGATCAGAAAGCTGGTCTCGGAAGGAGAGATCACCACCGCAAATGTCATGCTTGGGCAGGATTATTCAGTTAGCGGTGAGATCGTTCATGGGGATGGGCGCGGCAGGCACATTGGAATTCCCACCGCGAATATTGAACCCTGGAAGGAAAAACTGGTTCCCAAGATCGGGGTCTACGCAGCCTTTGCGCAAGTGGAGGGCCACAGCCTTAAAGCAGTGGTCAATATTGGACGAAGGCCTACATTTTATGACCAACCTGTTCTTCAAACGATCGAAGTGTACCTCTTGGATTTTGATAAGGATATTTATGGTTCACACCTCAACCTTAATTTTGTTAAACGGATTAGAGATGAGGTGAAATTTAATTCTGCTGACGAATTGATGGACCAGATCAGAAAAGATATTAAGGATTCGAGGGAGGTTCTTGAGCATGCCACAGTCAAGAAAAATCTATCTGCTTGATCCCCGTCTTTTGAGCCCAGAAACAATTGCGGTTGCTTTTGCAAAAACATCCCGATCACCTCAATCTTTCCGGGAAATTGCAGATGAACTTTCAGATGAAAAATCAGCTGATTTTCACGAGAAATGGGTTGTGGGATATGGACATTCATCTGTCGCAGAACATGCAGTTCTTCACATCGCCCTAGAAAATGTTTCAAGACTCGCAGTGGAATGCATTGAATCCAACCGGCTTGCTTCTTATACTGAAAAATCCTCGAGATATCAAATCTGGGATCAAGACCACTTCTATGTGCCAGAAGAATTGACTACCACATCATTAGGCAAGGAATTTGTATCGCTTAATAAGCGCCTCTTTAATAACTATCAAATTGCGCTTGAAAAAGTTGCAGAATTTTTAAAATTGAATCAGCCCCAAAATGAAAATGAATCTGAGAGGGCTTTTTTACAGCGCATCAGGACCTGCGGCGCGGATGCCTGCCGATATTATCTGCCTGCCAGCGCTTTGGCAAATGTGGGTATGACCATTAATGCCAGAGCTTTGGAGCATGCCATCGCCAAGCTGCTTTCCCACCAGCTTCTCGAAGTCCGGAAAATCGGACAGGAAGTAAAAATCGAGTCCCAAAAAATCGTCCCCACGCTGGTGAAGTATGCCAATGAAAATTCATACATTCATGGATCTCCCTCGTTATTCAACTTTGGTGAAGGCTCAGATGATCCTTTCATGATCGGTGAAAACGATTGGTTCAAGTGTACAAATTGCGATGCCAATGGAGAAGAACGAATTCTGGCCGCTTTGCTTTTCCGGTTTGGAAACCGGTCCTTCGAACAAACGATGAAGCGTGTAAAAAACCTGACCCGGGAAGGAAAAGAAAAAATCGCAGCTGATCTTTTCAGTCGTCTCGGCGAACATGATATCCCCCTTCGCGAATTGGAATATGCCGCGATCACTTTTGACCTGATCCTGGACCAGGGGGCCTATTTTGAACTTAAACGCCATAGAATGATGACCCAATCTCCCCAGGAGCTTACCTGCCGATTGGGTTATTCAATCCCATCCCTATTCAGAGATAGCGGAATTGATCACCTCTTTTATTCAGATATGGCCGAAGTCATTAAACTTTACGAAAAACTTTATGACTTTGATCCAGATGTTGCCTCCTATATGGTTCCCAATGCTTTCAATCGAAGGGTTTTGCTGCAAATGAATTTACGCAGCGCCTTCCATTTCATCAAATTGCGATCCGCTCCCAATGCCCATTTTGCCATCCGCAGAGTTGCCTTAAAAATCGCAGAAGAGATCAAAATGAGATATCCCTTGTTTGCCAAGTATTTCAATGCCAATTTGGGCGAAACCTGGCAATCGGTATCCTCTGAATTCTTTGACCAGCTGGGATAACTTTCTCTAATCATTTGAGCATTGCTATAATAAATTGAATATGGAAGGATCATATGAGCCGGATTGAATTTGTGATCAAGCGCAGCGGCGCAAAAGTGCCTTTCATACCACAGCGCATAACCAATGCAATTTACCGCGCAGCAGTAGCGGTTGGCGGCCGGGATCGAGAAACTGCTGAAAGATTAAGTGAACAGGTCGTCCAATTCATTGAAAGTACACTCCCTGAAGGACAAATACCTTCTGTTGAACAGATCCAGGATGCCGTTGAAAAAGTCCTGATCGAGAACGGCCACGCAAGGGTGGCAAAAGCCTACATCCTTTACCGGGATGAACGCGCCAGACTGCGTGAACAGCGCAAAAACATTTCATTCCGCGCTTCCCAAAATATCCCCTGGGAGAAGGTCTGGCAGGTGCTGGATTGGGCGGCGGCGCATGATCTTAATACAGTCGAAAAGTATAATCAGCGCGTCAGCAAAGGCGAATTACCCCAGATCACTTCCGAGAGTGAAATGTTTTATGAAGAGGATATTAAAAACGCCGCCCGGGAGATCGGTGAACGGCGTGATACTTTGAGGATTGTATTGATTTCAGGCCCTTCATCCTCGGGAAAAACGACAACCACTATTAAGATCGGCCAATTGCTCAGACAAATGAACATCAGTTTGGTGGCACTTAATGTGGACAATTATTTCTTTGATCTTGACCAGCACCCCATTGATGAGTTCGGTGATTATGATTACGAGACTCCTCAAGCCTTGAATCTTGAGCTTATTAACGACCATCTTTGCCGGTTGATCTCGGGACAGGAAGTGAAGATCCCGTTCTATGACTTCAAGAACGGCCATCGGCACGATAATCAGACCCCTATGATAATTGGTAAAAATCAGATCATCCTAATTGACAGCCTTCACGGTCTTTACCCTCCGATGACCGAGGATATTGCTCCGGAAAATAAATTTAAACTTTATCTGGAACCCTTAATTCAAATGAAGAGTGCTTCAGGTCAATATATTCGCTGGACTGATATTCGCCTGATGCGCCGGATGCTGCGTGATGCAGCATTCAGGGCTTATGATCCAGAAAAAACACTTACGCATTGGCACTATGTCCGTGCCAGTGAAATGCGCCACATCATCCCTAAT
>Ga0172375_10002469_pt1 | contig 28658 bp, 27 predicted proteins | sample LakKiv1m_FD_114537 | JGI IMG/M metagenome (GOLD analysis project Ga0172375, IMG submission 114537) | Freshwater microbial communities from Kabuno Bay, South-Kivu, Congo - kab_092012_11.1m | ecosystem: Environmental > Aquatic > Freshwater > Lake | place: Democratic Republic of the Congo... | reverse complement strand
GTCCTGGAAGACCAGCCCGACCCGTCGCCGGACCTCGGGCAGGTGCGCGCGCTCGACGGGGAGCCCGGAGACCTCGACGCGCCCCGCTCCTGCCTCGAGCAGACCGTTGAGGTGGAGCACCAGGGTGGTCTTGCCGGCGCCGTTCGGGCCCAGGATCGCCACACGCTCCCCGGCGTGGATCTCGAGGTCGACACCGAACAGCGCCTGGTGACCGTCGGGGTAGGCGTGCGCGAGACCGCGGACCGCGAGGACCGGCACGCTCACGGCATCCTCCCGGTGTAGCCCCGGGCGAGCATCGCCCGGTGGACCCGCTCCCCGCGCTCGAAGGTACGCACGAACAGCACCCCGAGCGTACGCGCCACCACGGGCCAGTGACGCGGCGAGCGGGCGGTGAAGCCGCGTGCGAGCAGGGCGCGGTGCATCCGACGTACGTCGTCGACGACCAGGGCGAGGTAGCGCACCATGAAGCCCACGATCTCGACCAGCACGCCCGGCACCCGCAGCCGGTGCAGCGCCCGGAGCAGGTCGGGCACTTCGGTGGTCGCGGCGAGGGTGAGGCTGGCGAGCACGCCGAGCGTGGCCTTGGCGAAGATCGCCCACGCCCCCCACAGCCCCGCCTCCGACACGCTGAGGCCGAGCACCTCGACGCGGGGACCGGCCGCGACGAAGGGCAGCAGCGCGACGAAGACCAGCACGGGCGTCTCCACCAGCATCCGGGGCGCGAGGTGCCGCAGCGGCACTCCGGCGACGCGGATCGTGGCCAGCACCAGCGCGAGCGCGAGCGCGTACGCCGCGAACCACTCGCGCGGCAGCAGCACGACCGTCGTGGTGAAGGCGAGGACCGCGAGGACCTTGAGGTGCGCCGGGGCGCGATGGACCGGGGAGTGCCCGTGCCAGAGCAGCGCGTGACCGGCGCCGTGGCTGCCGCCCACCGGGTCAGCCCGTGCGGACGCCGCGGCGACGCAGCAACCAGAAGCCACCGCCCGCCACGCCGAAGGTGACGAGCACGCCGAGGACACCGGCCAGTCCACCGCTCACCCGGTCGTCCTCGACCCCACGGACGGCGTAGTCGGCCAACGGGCCGTCGGCGGTCGCCGGGTCCTCGGCGGCGTCGAGGAAGCCCACCTGCTCGGCGACGTACTCGAGCCCGTCCGGGCTCCCGGACGCGTAGTAGCTGACGCCACCCGCGACGACGAGGGCGGCGAGCAGCCCGGCGAGGAGGAGGCGCAGGGAGGTCATCGCGTCGCCTCCGTGGCTGCCGGGGTGCGGATCTCGAGGTCCGCACGGGTCCGGACCGCGCGGGCGCCGTGGACCAGGTCGGGGCGGGCAGCGAGCACGCTGCCGACCACCAGCGCGGTCAGCACGGCCTCGCCGATCCCGATGAGGGTGTGCCAGCCGACCATCGCGGCGACGAGCGTGCCGAGCGGGATCTCGACCGCGCCCCCGACGGCGTAGAGCCCGACGAAGACGAGCGCCGCGACGGGGACCGACACGAGCGCCGCGACGCCCGCGAGGGCGGGCACCAACCCGACCCGCTTCGGGAGCAACGCCTGGAGCACCCGGAAGACCAGCCAGGACACGACGACCGCGGCCAGCCCGAGCAGGACGATGTTGGTCCCGAGCGCGGTCAGGCCCCCGTCGGCGAAGAGCAGGGCCTGCACGGCCAGGACGACGGAGATCACGAGCACGGCCGTCCACGGACCGACGAGGACGGCCGCGAGCGCACCTCCCATGAGATGACCGCTGGTCCCGGCGCCGACCGGGAAGTTGACCATCTGGAGCGCGAAGACGAAGGCGGCGACCAGCCCGGCGAGCGGCGCGGTGCGGTCGTCGAGCTCCCTCCGCGCACCACGCAGGGCCAGCGCCACCCCGGCGGCCGCGACCACGCCGGTCGCGGCGGACGTCGGCACGTCCAGGAATCCGTCGGGCACGTGCACGGGGGTCTCCTTCGTCGACCGCGGCGGGCCGCCCGCGGACTCGTACGGGCCACCCCAGTAGGTTCGGGAGCGGCGACCGTGATGACGCTTCTTGCCTACTGTTTGCAACAAGCGCCGCCACTCTAGCCCCGCCCCGGAACCCGTCGCGAGAGGACCGCATCGTGAGTGACCGACTCAGCCCCGGCGACCCCGCCCCCGACTTCACCCTGCCGACCGACGACGGCCGCGAGGTGAGCCTGTCGGACTACCGCGGGCGCAAGGTGATCGTCTACTTCTACCCCGCCGCGCTCACCCCGGGGTGCACCAAGCAGGCCTGCGACTTCACCGAGGCCCGCGAGAGCCTCGAGGCGCAGGGCTACGACGTCCTCGGCATCTCTCCCGACAAGCCCGAGAAGCTCGCGAAGTTCCGCGCCCACGACGCCCTGACGATCACGCTGCTCTCCGATCCCGACCGCTCCGTGATGCAGCAGTGGGGCGCGTTCGGTGAGAAGAAGATGTACGGCAAGACCGTCACCGGCGTCATCCGGTCGACCTTCGTGGTCGGCGAGGACGGCACCATCGAGCAGGCGATGTACAACGTCAAGGCCACCGGCCACGTCGCCAAGCTGCACAAGGACCTGGGGCTGACCGGCTGAGCGCCGGCCCCGCGCCCGTAGCCCAATCGGCAGAGGCACCAGGTTTAGGTCCTGGCCAGTGAGAGTTCGAGTCTCTCCGGGCGCACCCTTCCTCGCTCGCGGCGTGGTTCGATGACGGCATGACACCGGAACCCGCCGCGCTCAATGAGGCCGTGCGCCGCGAGTCGGCGCGCTTCCGGGAGGCGGTCGTGGCCGCTGCACCCGACGCCCCGGTCCCGTCCTGCCCGGACTGGACGGCCGACGACCTCCTGCACCACCTCACCGAGGTCCAGTCCTTCTGGGCCTGGGTGCTGCGCGAGGCCGTCACCGAGGACCCGGACCGCCCCGAGCCGCCGCGTGCGGGCGACCGCGCGGCGCTGCTGGAGTCGTACGACCGGGCGCACGGCGAGCTGCTCGCGGCGCTGGGGAGCGTCGGCCCCGCGGAGCCGCGGTGGTCCTGGGCGGCGGACCAGACGGCCGGCTTCACCTTCCGGCGGCAGGCGCACGAGGCGCTGATCCACCGCGTCGACGCCGAGCTCGCCGCGGACCTGCCGCGCGCTCCCCTCGACCCGGCCCTGGCGGCCGACGGCGTCGACGAGGCGCTACGCGTGATGTTCGGGGGCGTCCCGGACTGGGCGACGTTCGCGCCGACGCCCGGCGGCCTCGTCCGGTTGTCGACGACCGACACGGACGACCGGTGGACGGTGCACCTGGGTCGCTGCCACGGCACCGCGCCCAGCGGTCGCACCCACGACCTCGCGGTCCTGGAGGTTCTCGACGACACCGACCCCGCCGACCCGTCCGCGACGGTGCGCGGCACCGCCGCCGACCTCGACGTGTGGCTGTGGGGTCGACCGACCACGGCGCCCGTGGAGCGCGAGGGTGACCCGGCGGTGCTCGCCGAGCTGCAGGCGCTGCTCGACGAGGGCGTCGGCTAGCCGCCCCGACCGGCGCCGAGCACGTCGGCGACCAGCGGTGCGATCTCGCGCAGGGCACGACCCCGATGGCTGATCGCGTCCTTGTCGGGCGAGGGGAGCTGCGCCGTGGTGCGCCACGCGTCGGGCTCGCCGTCGGTGACGTACTCGTCGGCGACGAACAGCACGTCGTAGCCGAAGCCGTTGTCGCCGCGCGGCGAGCGGACCAGCCGGCCGGGCATCCGTCCCTCGACCACAATCTCGGCGGTCGCGCCGTCGCCGTCGCCGTAGGCCAGGACGACGGCACAGGTGAAGTGGGCGGTCAGTCGCTCGTCGGGCACGTCCTCGAGCTGGGCGAGCAGGAGGCGGTTGTTCGCCGCGTCGACCGCTGCCGCCCCGATCTCGCCCTTGCGCAGTCCGCTCCATCGGGCCGACAGCACGCCCGGCATCCCGTTGAGCGCGTCCACGCACAGGCCGGAGTCGTCCGCGAGCGTCGGCAGACCGGTCGCCGCGAGCCCCGCGTGCGCCTTCAGAGCGGCGTTGCCGACGAAGTCGGGGCGGTCCTCGACGGGCTCGTCGTACGTCGGGACCCCGAGCTCGCCGAGGTCGTCGAGCCCGAGCACCCGTACGCCCGGCACGTGCGCGGCGAGGATGCGCTCCATCTCGGCCAGCTTCTTGGCGTTGCGCGAGGCCAGGAACACCCGCCGGTCGGTCACGGGATCAGCCCTCCGCCAGCGCGGCCTGCTGGAGCCGGGTGAGCTCGGCGCAGCCACCGGCGGCGAGGTCGAGCAGCGCGTCCAGCTCGGCCCGCGAGAAGGGCGCGCCCTCTGCGGTGCCCTGGACCTCGACGAACCCGCCCGCGCCGGTCATCACGACGTTCATGTCCGTCTCGGCGCGGACGTCCTCGACGTAGGGCAGGTCGAGTCGCGGCACCCCGTCGACGATGCCGACCGAGATCGCCGCCACCGACCCGGTCAGCGGCTCACCGGTCAGCGCCCCCTGGCCCCGCAGGTGGGCGACGGCGTCGGCGAGGGCGACGTACGCGCCGGTGATCGCCGCCGTGCGGGTGCCGCCGTCGGCCTGGAGCACGTCGCAGTCGAGCTGGATGGTGTTCTCCCCCAGCGCGGCGTAGTCGACGACCGCGCGCAGCGACCGGCCGATGAGCCGGGAGATCTCGTGGGTGCGCCCACCGATGCGTCCCTTGACCGACTCGCGGTCCGAGCGGGTGTTCGTCGCCGCGGGCAGCATGGCGTACTCGGCGGTCACCCAGCCCAGGCCCGACCCCTTGCGCCAGCGGGGCACACCCTCCGAGGCCGACGCCGCGCACAGCACGCGGGTGCGGCCGAACTCGACGAGCACCGAGCCGGCGGCGTGGTCGAGCCAGTTCCGGGTGATCCGCACCGGACGCAGCTCGTCGTCGGCGCGCCCGTCGACGCGGGGGGACGGGGAGATCGGGCCGGACGCATCGGGGGGCGGGGTGCTCATGGCCGCGAGACTACGAGGGTCCGGAGACACCGAAGCCGGGTGGGGCCCCTGTCAAACCCCACCCGGCGGTCTCGGTGCGCGGGCTACTTCGCCTCGGAGCGGAGCACCCGCCAGATGCCGACCGCGATCGGCAGCACGATCCAGATCGCCGAGGTCGACGCCAACTGCGCCCAGGCCTCCGCGGTCATGCCACCCTCGAGGTCCTGGCCCGTGTTCGGGTCGAAGCCGAAGAGCGGCGTCTGGGCGGTGGAGATGTCGATCCACGGTGCCGCGTCCTGCAGCCACGGGACGATCGTGACCAGGACGTTGAACGCGATCGGGACGACGAAGAACACCACGATGGCGACGGCCGAGTTGAGGAACAGCAGGCCGAAGCCGAGGCCCTGGAGGATGCCCATCGCCTGCAGCAGACCGAAGGAGCCGAAGTCGGACGCCGCGACGCCCTCGAAGGCGTTCTCCGGCCCTGCCAGGGCCGCCGCGGCGGCGGCCATCCCCATCGCGACCAGCACGGCGGCCAGACCGATGATCAGGGCCGCGACGGTCTTGGCCGCGATGACCTTGACGCGCTCCGGGGTGAGGGTGAAGGTCACCAACGCCGTCCGCTGGGACCACTCGCTGGTCACCAGCAGGATCCCCATCACCGGGAGCAGGAAGCCCTGCGGGGTCGCCGTCGCGCCGAGGTAGTTGACGAAGGTCCGCTCGTCGGTCGCACCGTTGTCGCCGAAGATCGCGAGCAGCGTGACGAAAAGGCCGGTCAGGAGGACGATGACGACCATCAGCCACAGGCCGGCCCGGGTGTCGACCATCTTGCGCAGCTCGACGGAGGTCAGACGTGCGAACGGCACGGCCTTCGTCCCGGTGACGTCGAGGCTCGCGGGTGCTCCGCCGGGGGCGGTGTGGGTCGTGCTCATGCCTGGCTCCCTTCGCGCTGGGTCTCCGCAGTCAGCTGGAGGAACATCTCCTCCAGGCCGGCGCCGTCGGCCGGTCGCAGCTCCGAGAGGGCGAGACCGGCTCCGAGCGCGATCTCACCGACGAGCTTCGGCTCCGCGTCGGTGCGCAGCCCCCCGGTCGGACCGGGCTCGGCGACGAGGTCGTGCCGCGCGAGGGCCTCGCTCAGCGCCGCGTCGTCCGCCGAGCGCACGAAGCACCCGGACGTCTGGAGCAGCTCCGCCTTGGTCCCCTGGGCGACGATCCGCCCCTGCCCGATCACGACCATCTCGTCGGCGATGACCTCGACCTCGTGCAGGAGGTGCGAGGAGAGCAGCACGGTGCCGCCGCGGTCGGCGTAGGACCGGAGCAGGCTGCGCATCCAGTGGATGCCGGCGGGGTCCAGGCCGTTGGCGGGCTCGTCGAGGATCAGCACCTGCGGGTCGCCGAGCAGCGCGTGGGCGATGCCGAGGCGCTGCCGCATGCCGAGCGAGTAGTTGCGCACCCGCCGGCCGGCCTCCTTGGGGGTGAGGCTCACCAGCTCGAGCATCTCGTCGACCCGCGAGGCCGGCAGCCCCATGGTCTTCGCGCCGAGCGTGAGCACCTCGCGGCCGGTGCGCCCGGCGTGCTGGGCCGAGGCGTCGAGCAGTACACCGACGTGCAGGCCGGGGTTGGGGATGCGGGCGTACCGGTGTCCGCCGATGAGCGCCTGGCCGGCGCTCGCCGAGGTCAGTCCGGTCATGATGCGCATCGCGGTGGTCTTGCCGGCGCCGTTCGGACCGAGGAAGCCGGTCACGGTGCCGGGGCGGCAGGTGAACGAGACGTCGTCGAGCGCACGGAAGCCTCCGGGGAAGACCTTCGTGAGTCCCTCTACGGTGATCATGGCCCCCAGCCTGCTGGATGCGCCGGTTCCGGCGCATCCACCCCGAGCCTGATCCCGATGTCATCCGAAAGTAGGGCCCGGGCGGTCCTAGGCTGGATCGGTGACCGGTCCAGAGGCGCCAGCGGCGAGCCAGCGGCAGGAGCCGTGGCAGCCCCGGCTGCGCCCGTGGGACCACGCCTGGCGGTTCGCTACGTGTCTCGCGCTCAGCGGCCTGGTCTGGTGGGAGGTCGCGGAGACCCAGATCCGCGAACGACCCGCACTCCTGGCGGTCGACGTCACGCTCGGCGTCCTGGCGTTCACCCTGCTGGGATGGCGCCGGCGAGCGCCCCTCACGATCGCGGTGACGCTGGCCGCACTCGGGTCGGTGTCCGCGTGGGCGGCAGGGGCGAGCGTGCTCGCGGCCGTGTCGCTGGCGACGCACCGCCGTTGGGGTCCGATCGTGATCGTCGGCCTCCTCAGCGTGGTCGGCTCGCTGGTCTACCCCGCCGTCCAGCCCACGGCCGAGGACCAGCTGTGGGTCAACCTGCTCGCGGGGGCCGCCTTCACCGTCGCGATCCTCGCGGTCGGGATGTACGTCGGATCGCGCCGCGAGCTGCTGTGGACCCTGCGCCAGCGGGCCGACCGGGCCGAGGCGGAGCAGGCGCTGCGCGCCGAGCAGGCGCGGCTGCAGGAGCGGGAGAGGATCGCCCGGGAGATGCACGACGTCCTCGGTCACCGCATCTCGCTGCTCGCCGTCCACGCCGGGGCGCTCGCCTACCGCGACGACCTCGATCGCGACCAGGTGCGGGCCAGCGCCGAGGTCATCTCCGCGAGCGCCCACCAGGCCATGGACGACCTGCGCGCGGTCCTCGGCGTGCTCCGCGACGACGGCGCGACCGTCGACCTGCCCCAGCCGACGCTCGCCGACCTGCCGGCACTCGTGGACGAGGCCCGGGCCAGCGGGATGCGGGTCGACCTCCGACAGGACCTGTCCGGGGCGACGACGCCGACCGGCCGGGACGGCTGTCCCGCCGACGCCATCGGCCGCACCGTCTACCGGATCGTGCAGGAGGGGCTGACCAACGCCCGGCGGCACGCACCAGGGGCGCTGCTGCGGATCGAGGTGACCGGCGGCCCCGACGACGGCCTCGCACTCGCTCTGCACAACCCGCTCCCCCTCGTGGGTGAGCGGCTGCCGGTGCCCGACGGGGCCGGTCTCGGGCTCGTCGGCCTGACCGAGCGGGTCGCGCTCGTGGGCGGCTGGCTGCGCCCGCAGCTGGACGCGACGGGCTTCACGCTGCGGGCGTGGCTGCCCTGGTCGGCGCACGCCGGGTCGGGCAGTCCGTGAACGCCGACCGCGGCGGACGCCGCACCCGGGTCCTCCTGGTCGACGACGACGCGCTGGTCCGCTCCGGACTGGCGCTGATCCTGGGCGGCGCGCCGGACCTGGAGGTGGTCGGCGAGGCCGGGGACGGCGAGGAGGCGCTCCGACGGGTCGCGGACCTCGATCCCGACGTGGTGCTGATGGACCTGCGGATGCCTCGACTCGGCGGCATCGAGGCCACGGCCCGGATGCGCGCCACCGCGGAGGGCCGCCCCCGACCCGAGGTCCTGGTGCTCACGACCTTCGACACCGACGACCACATCGCGCGTGCCCTCGCCGCCGGCGCCAGTGGCTTCCTCCTCAAGGACACGCCACCGGATCGCATCGTCGACGCCGTCCGCCGCGTGGCGGACGGTGACCCGATGCTCTCGCCGGCGGTCACCCGGCGCCTCATGACCGGCGCGGTCGTGCCGGGCTCGGCGACCGGTCCGGACGCTCGGGCCCGCGCGGCGCGACGGCGTCTGGACTCCCTCACCGAGCGCGAGCGCGAGGTCGCCGACGCGGTGGCCGAGGGCCTGTCCAACGCCGAGATCGCCCGCGTGCTGCACCTGTCGGTGCCGACCGTCAAGACCCACGTCTCGCGACTGTTCGCGAAGCTCGAGGCCACCAACCGGACGCAGATCGCGATCTGCGTCCACGACGCGGGCTACAGCTCGTAGACCGCGCCGCTGCGCGCCCGGTCCAGCGGACCGTCGAAGACCTCGCGGGCCTCCTCCTCGCAGGTGTCGCGGTCGAACCACGACGGGACGTGGGTCAGCACCAGTCGCCGTGCCCCCGCGTCGCGGGCCGCCTCGCCCGCCTGGCGGCCGGTGAGGTGCAGATCGGGCGGGTTGTCGTCGATCTCGCGGAACGACGCCTCGGCCAGGAACAGGTCGGCCTCCCGCGCGGTCTCGACCAGCGCGGCGCACGGGCCGGTGTCGCCGGAGTAGGCCAGCACCGCGTCGCCCACGGTGATCCGGAGGGCGTACGCGGGCACGGGGTGCTTGACCAGCCGGGCCTCGAACGCGATCGGCCCGACGCTGCCGGCGGAGGTCTCCTCCCACCGCCGGAAGTCGAAGGTCTCCCGCATGCCCGGGTGGTCCTCGAGCCCGTAGGCGGCCGCCAGCTGCTCGGCGGCACCGGCGGGCGCGTAGACGGGGATCGGCGGGGCGGCACCGCGGGGGTGGTAGCTGCGCAGGACGTAGAAGCCGCACATGTCCATGCAGTGGTCGGGGTGCAGGTGGGAGATGAGCACCGCGTCGATGGTCATCGGGTCGACGTGGCGCTGGAGCGCGCCCAGCGCGCCGTTGCCGAGGTCGAGCAGCACCCGCCACGTGCGCCCGTCGCTCTCGGCCTCCACCAGGTAGCACGATGCCGGGGAGTCGGGCCCCGGGAACGAGCCGGCGCACCCGATGACGGTGACCCGCATCAGGCCCACACCGCCTGCTCGGTCAGCTGCCCGACCTGCTCGAGCTCGGGGCCGAGGAAGCGACGCCCGATCGCGGCGAACTCCTCGGGACGCCCCGTGGTCAGGAAGCGGTGCGCCGGCGCCGGCGAGCCCGGGTCGCGCTCGAGGCCGAGCCGTACGAGGGTGCGGTAGACGTCCTTCGCCGTCTCCTCCGCGCTCGAGACGAGCGTGACGCCGTCCCCCATGACGTAGGAGATGACCCCCGTCAGCAGCGGGTAGTGCGTGCAGCCGAGCACCAGGGTGTCGACGCCCGCGGAGATCAGCGGGTCGAGGTAGTCGTGGGCGACCGCGGTCAGCTCGGGCCCGCTGGTCACGCCCGCCTCGACGAACTCGACGAAGCGCGGGCACGCGCGCGTCGTCAGCGTGACGTGGGGCGCGGCGGTGAAGGCGTCCTCGTAGGCCATCGAGTCGGCGGTCGCGCGGGTGCTGATGACGCCGATGCGGCCGGTGCGGCTGGCAGCGACCGCGCGGCGCGTCGCGGGGTGGATCACCTCGACGACCGGCACGGGGTAGCGCTCGCGGGCGTCGCGCAGCACGGCGGCCGAGGCCGAGTTGCAGGCGATGACAAGGACCTTCACGCCCTGGTCGACGAGGTGGTCGAGGCACTCGAGGGCGTACTCGCGAACCTCGCCCAGCGTCTTGGGGCCGTACGGCTGGCGCGCGGTGTCGCCGAGGTAGAGCACCGACTCGTGCGGGAGCTGGTCGATGACGGCGCGCGCGACGGTCAGACCCCCGAAGCCGGAGTCGAAGATCCCGATAGGTGCGTCGGCCACGCCCCGATGCTAGGGGAACGGGCCGCGCGGCGGACCCTCCGCGGACGGTGACCTCACCCACGACCGTCCTAGGCTGAGCGCCGTGAGTGACCAGCAGCGTCGCGTCGACGCCCTCTCCGACCAGTTCGTCGCCGACCTCGCCGCCCTCGACCCGCTGACCGCGACCTTCGTCGGCATCGGGGGGCACGAGGACCGGCTGCCCGACCTGTCCCCGGACGGGTTCGCCGAGCGCAGCGAGCTGACCCGCCGGGCCGTCGCGGACGTCGGCGCCGCGACCCCGGTCGACGAGCGCGAGGCCGTCGCCCGCGCCGCCTTCCTCGAGCGCAACGAGCTCGAGCTCGAGCTCGACGAGGCGGGCCTCACCGCGTCGCGCATCTCGGTGATCACGAGCCACCTCCACGCGATCCGCGAGGCCTTCGACCTCATGGACACCGCCACCGAGGAGGGCTGGACCGCCGTCGACGCGCGCCTCGCAGCGATGCCGGCCGCGCTCGAGGACTACCGGCGCACGCTCCTCGCAGAGGCCGACCGAGGCCACGTGTCCGCGCGTCCCCAGCTGACCCAGGTCGCCGCCCAGACCCGCAGCTGGACCGGACGCGGCACCGGGGACGGCGACTTCTTCGCGGCACTCGCCGCGCAGTCGGCCGACGCCGGCGTCCCGACGGCCCTCACCGAGCAGCTGACCGCGCACGCGGCCGGTGCCGCGCAGGCGGTCGCGGACTTCGGCGTCTTCCTCGACGAGGAGCTCGCCCCGCGCGCCCCGGAGAAGGAGGCGGTGGGCCGCGAGGCGTACGCCCTCCACTCCCGCTACTTCCTCGGCGCGACCGTCGACCTCGACGAGACCTACGCCTGGGGCTGGGAGGAGCTGGCCCGCCTCGACGCCGAGCGTGACCGCGTGGCCGACCTGATCGTCCCCGGCGGCACCCTCGACGACGCGGTGGCCGCCCTCGACGCCGAGCCGGGCCGGGTGTTCACCGACAAGGAGGCCTTCCGGTCCTGGATGCAGGACCTCGCCGACCGCACGCTGGTCGACATGGCCGGCACCCACTTCGACATCCCCGAGCCGGTCCGCCGCATCGAGTGCTGCATCGCGCCGACCGACGACGGCGGCGTCTACTACACGGGCCCGAGCGAGGACTTCTCCCGCCCGGGTCGGATGTGGTGGTCGGTGCCCGCCGGCCAGGACTCCTTCTCCACCTGGAAGGAGGTCACCACCGTCTTCCACGAGGGCGTGCCCGGCCACCACCTGCAGATCGGCCAGACCGTCTTCCGCAGCGACCTGCTCAACCGGTGGCAGCGCCTGCTGTGCTGGGTGTCCGGTCACGGTGAGGGGTGGGCGCTCTACGCCGAGCGGCTCATGGAGGAGCTCGGCTACCTCGAGGACCACGGCGACCGGCTCGGCATGCTGGACGGTCAGGCCTTCCGCGCCGCGCGCGTCGTCGTCGACATCGGGATGCACCTGGAGCTGGAGATCCCGGCCAACCCGTGGGGCTTCCACGTCGGGGAGCGCTGGACGCCGGCCCTCGGCCTGGAGTTCATGATCGCCCGCAGCCAGATGTCCGAGCCGGAGCTGCGCTTCGAGGTGCAGCGCTACCTCGGCTGGCCGGGGCAGGCCCCGTCGTACAAGGTCGGGGAGCGGATCTGGCTGCAGGCGCGCGAGGAGGCGCGGCGCCGGCACGGGGACGCCTTCGACCTGCGGACCTTCCACCGGCAGGCGCTCGACCTCGGGTCGCTCGGGCTCGACCCGCTGCGCGACGCGCTGGCGCGCCTGTGACCGGGCCGACCGGGCCGACCGGGCCGCTCGCCGACCGCTTCGTCCTCGCCTCGGCCTCCCCGGCGCGGCTCGCGACCCTGCGCGCCGCCGGGGTCGCGCCGCGGGTCGTGGTCTCCGGCGTCGACGAGTCGGTCGTCACCGACCCGGACCCGGCCGCGCTCGCCCTCGAGCTCGCCCGCCTCAAGGCCACCCACGTCGCGAGCCTGCCCGAGCAGGCCACCGCCCTGGTGCTGGGGTGCGACTCGGTGCTGGAGCTCGACGGCGAGATCCACGGCAAGCCGCGCGACGCGGCCGAGGCGACCGACCGCTGGCGGCGCATGCGCGGACGGTCGGGGGTGCTGCACACCGGCCACTGGCTGGTCGACGTCCCGGCCGGCGTCACCGCCGGCGCCGCCGCCCGGACGCGCGTCCACTTCGCCGATCTCGACGACGCCGAGATCGCGGCGTACGTCGCCACCGGCGAGCCGCTGCACGTCGCCGGCGCCTTCACCGTCGACGGGCTCGGCGGCGCCTTCGTCACCGGCATCGAGGGGGACCACCACAACGTGGTGGGCGTCAGCCTCCCCCTGCTGCGCGACCTGCTGGGTCGGATCGGTCTGCGCTGGACCGATCTGTGGGGGGCGGGGCAGCAGGAGTCGCGGTCGGGGTGAGCTCGTCGACCAGCTCCGGCGGCAGGTTCATCTGGAGCAGCTGCACCGGGCGCCGGAAGACGAAGCGACGGAAGAGCAGGAAGCGGGCGACCAGTCCGAGCGGCTGACCGATGACGTTGGCGGCGACGTTGTCCGACAGGACGCTGGTGAGACCGAGCACGTCACGACTGAAGGCGAGGCAGGCGACCGGGAGCGCCATCGTGACGACGTTGATCACGAAGAACGCCGCGACACCGCCGTCGGCGTGGACCGTCTCCCGGTCGCGGAAGGCCCACACCCGGTTGCCGGTGTAGCTGATCACCATGCCGACGGTGTGCCCGAGCACGAAGCCGAGGATGGCGTTCCCGCGCAGGGGCGGGTCGTACGCCCCGGCGACGCCGTGGACCAGCAGGTTGAACACGAGCAGGGCGACGACGGTCGCGACCGCGCCGACGGCGAGGAAGCGACCCCCCTCGGCGATCAACCGGTCCCAACGGGTGCCCACCGCCCCAGGCTAGGGGACGCGGAGGCGTCCGCACCCCGAACCCCGCGGAGGCCCGCCCCACCGTCCCCCTAGACTCCGCCTCGTTCACCACCCCATCGCGCGAGGAGCGGTCCGTGCCCGAGGTCAAGCCGTTGCAGAAGGTCCTCATCGCCAACCGAGGCGAGATCGCCGTCCGGGTCATCCGGGCCTGCAAGGACGCCGGCATCGGCAGCGTGGCCGTGTACGCCGAGCCCGACCGCGACGCGATCCACGTCCGGATCGCCGACGAGGCGTACAGCCTGGGTGGTGCGACGCCCGCCGACTCCTACCTGTCGATCGAGAAGATCATCGAGGTCGCGCAGCGCTCGGGTGCCGACTCGGTGCACCCCGGCTACGGCTTCCTGGCCGAGAACGCCGACTTCGCCCAGGCCGTGCTCGACGCGGGCCTGACCTGGATCGGTCCGCCGCCCGCGGCCATCGAGGCGCTCGGCGACAAGGCGAAGGCCAAGCACATCGCCGAGAAGGCCAACGCCCCCCTCGCCCCCGGCACCAAGGACCCGGTCAAGGACGCCGACGAGGTCGTCGCGTTCGCGAAGGAGAACGGCCTCCCCGTCGCCATCAAGGCGGTCTTCGGCGGTGGCGGCCGCGGTCTCAAGGTCGCCCGCACCCTCGAGGAGATCCCCGAGCAGTACGAGTCGGCGGTGCGCGAGGCGGTCGCCGCCTTCGGCCGCGGCGAGTGCCTGGTCGAGAAGTTCCTCGACCGTCCCCGCCACGTCGAGACCCAGTGCCTGGCCGACCAGCACGGCAACGTCGTCGTCGTCTCCACCCGCGACTGCTCGCTGCAGCGGCGCCACCAGAAGCTCGTCGAGGAGGCGCCCGCGCCGTTCCTCAGCGACGAGCAGCTGAGCCAGCTCTACGAGTCGTCCAAGGCGATCCTCCGCGAGGCGAAGTACGTCGGCGCCGGCACCTGCGAGTTCCTCGTCGGCAGCGACGGCACCATCTCCTTCCTCGAGGTCAACACGCGGCTCCAGGTCGAGCACTGCGTGTCCGAGGAGGTCACGGGCATCGACCTGGTCCGCGAGATGTTCCGCATCGCGGCAGGCGAGGAGCTCGGCTACGACGACCCCGAGATCCGCGGCCACTCGATCGAGTTCCGGATCAACGCCGAGGACGGCGGGCGCAACTTCATGCCCGCGCCCGGCACCCTCACGCGCTGGTCGCCGCCGCAGGGACCGGGCGTGCGCATCGACGGGGGGTACGAGGCCGGCGAGACCGTGCCCGGCGCCTTCGACTCGCTCGTCGCGAAGCTCATCGTCACCGGCCGCGACCGGCAGCAGGCGATCGAGCGCTCGCGGCGCGCCCTCGACGAGTTCGACGTCGACGGCATGCCGACCGTCATCCCGTTCCACCAGGCCGTCCTGCGCGACCCGGCGTACGTCGGCGCCTCCAACCCGACGGGCGAGGGCTCCTTCGACGTCTACACCACGTGGATCGAGACCGACTTCGACAACCAGATCCAGCCGTACGCCGGTGACGCGGGCGAGGCTCCCGAGGCCGGCGAGCGCCAGGCCGTGACCGTCGAGGTCGGCGGGCGCCGCCTCGAGGTCGTCCTGCCCGCGGGTCTGGCCGCGCTGGGCGGCGGGGGCGCCGGCGGGGCCGGCGCCGCGAAGAAGCCCAAGCGCGCGGCGGGGAAGAAGGCCGGGTCGGCCGCCTCCGGCGACGCCGTCGCCTCGCCCATGCAGGGCACCATCGTGAAGGTCGCCGTCGAGGAGGGCCAGAGCGTCGCCGAGGGCGACGTGGTGGTGGTGCTCGAGGCGATGAAGATGGAGCAGCCGCTCAAGGCCCACAAGGCCGGCACCGTCACGGGTCTCGAGGCCGAGGTCGGTGCGACGGTCGTCAACGGCGCCGTGATCTGCGAGATCAAGGACTGACCCGAGCGGTCACCCGCGGTTCATCTGCCGGTGACGTGGCGGATCCCGGGGTGTCGCCGGGATCCGCGACCGTGCTCGGGTGCGCCGATCCGTCGTCTTCTTGATCCTCAGTGCCGCCGGCACCGGGGGCGTCGCCCGCGCGACCATCAACCTCGCGAACCGCCTGTGCGAGCAGGACGACGTCGAGATCATCAGTGTGCTCCGCCGCCGCGAGGGCACCCACTTCCCGGTCGACCCGCGGGTCCGCCTGACCTGGCTGCTGGACGAGCGCGAGGGTGCGCCACGGCGACGGCGCCTCCCCCACCTGGCGGGGCGACCGTCACGCCTGCGGCCGACGGTCGCCGAGCGCGCCATGAGCGCGGCGACCGACCGCGTCATCGAGCGCGCGCTCGCCCGGCTGCGGCCCGGCACCGTGCTGATCTCCACCCGGCCGTCCCTCCACCTCGCGGCGGCCACGTGGGCGCCGGCTCACGTCCGCATCGTCGGGCAGGACCACCTCAACTTCCCGACGCGCTTCGCGAACCCACGGATGCAGGCGCTGCTGCGCCACACCCTCCCCCGCCTGGACTCCTGGGTGGTGCTGACCGAGGCGGACGCCTGGGACTACCGCGCCGCCTTCCCCGAGATGACCACGCCGATCACCGTCATCCGCAACGCCCTCCCGTGGGACCCGCCTCCGCCGGGGCCCGAGCGCACCGCGCGGGTGGCGGTCGCGGCGGGCCGCCTCGCGCCCGAGAAGGGGTTCGACCGGCTTGTCGACGCCTGGGCGCGGGTCGCCGAGGTCCACCCCGACTGGTGCCTGCACATCCACGGCAGCGGCGACCTGCGCGACCGGTTGCAGCAGCGGATCGACGCGCACGGGCTCACGGACCGCGTGCTGCTGCGCGGCTACACCGCCGACATCCGGGCGGCCTACGACGAGGCGTCGATGTACGTCATGTCCTCCCGCCACGAGGGCCTCCCGATGGTCCTGCTCGAGGCGATGAGCACCGGCCTCCCGCTCGTCAGCTTCGACTGCCCGCGCGGCCCCGGCGAGATCGTGACCCCCGAGAACGGCATCCTCGTCCCCGACGGTGACGTCCCCGGCCTGGCCGCGGCGATCACCCGGCTCATCGGCGATCCCGACCTGCGTCGACGCCTCGGCGAGCAGGGCCGTCGCGACGCGCTGGCCTACCGCTGGGAGGCGATCCTCGCCGACTGGCGCGCGCACCTCGACGGCCTCGACCGGTCCCGCCTGGTGCACGGCTGACGGCCGGCTGACGTCATGGCCGAGCGAGTCGTCGTCCACGTCGGTCCGCCCAAGAGCGGGACGACCTACCTGCAGACGATGGTGTGGACCCATCGCGAGACCCTGCGGCGACACGGCGTCCTGGTGCCGGGGCGTACGCCCTTCGACCACAACCTGCTCGCCACCGCGACCCGCGACGACGCCCCGGGGCCGCGCGCGCGGACCCGTGCGCGGCGCCTGGCCGAGGTCATCGCCGACTGGCCCGGGACCGTGGTGGTGAGCTGCGAGTGGTTCGCCGACCACGACGGGGAGGCACCTGTGCGCTTCGGCCGGCTGGTCGCGGGCGCTCCGACGACGGTCGTGGTGACCGCCCGTGACCTGGAGGCCGTGGCACCCGCCGCCTGGCAGGAACGCCTCAAGCTGGGGTTCGCGACCCCGCTGGACGCCTTCGTCGACGGGCTCGCCGAGCCGGGCGGCCGTTGGTCGTGGACGACCCTCGACCCGGCGGTGGTCGCCCGGCGCTGGTCGGCCGACGCGATCGTCACCGTGCCGGCCGAGCGGGCGGCTCCCGGCGTCCTGTGGGACCGCTTCGCCGCCGCGGCGGGGATCGCCGACGTCCGCCTCGAGCCGGACGTCACCGTCGCCAACGAGTCCCTGGCCGTCGGCCCGGCCCGGTTGCTCGAGGTGGTCGGACCCCGGCTGCGGGAGGCGATCGACGCCGACAGCAGCCCGTGGCCCGAGCAGTACCGCTGGCTGCGGCGCTTCGTCGGCCACGACCTCCTCGTCCCACGGAGGGGCGAGCGGATCGCCCTCGCCCCGGCACAGTCGTCCGCCGTCCGCGCGCGCAGCCGATCGACACGGGACGCCCTCGCCGCCGAGGGGTACGCCGTCTTCGGTGACCTCGCCGACCTGACGCCCGAGCACCCTCGCCCCGGCGTCCACCCCGCGAGCGTCTCGGACGCCGAGCTGGTCGAGCTCGCCGGCGACCTGATCGCCGACCTGCTCCGCGCGCTGCGCGCCGAGGCCGCACGAGCCGAGGCGGCGACCCGTGAGTGATCGACGGACGAGTGAGCGACGGGTGGTCCTGCACGTCGGCGTGCCCAAGAGCGGCACGAGCTACGTGCAGTCGGGACTGCGCGAGCACCGCGACGCGCTCGCCACGCGCGGCATCCACGTCCCACGCGGCCCGCGCGAGGTGATGTTCCGCGCCGCGCTCGACGTCCGGGGCAACCACGCGCAGTGGGGCCGCGACCGGTCGGAGGTCGCCGGGCTCTGGGAGGACCTGTGCCGGCGGGCCGGCGCGCACGACGGCGTCACCGTGCTCAGCCACGAGCTGCTCGCCGCGGCGACGCCCGCGCAGGCCAGCGCCGCTCGCGCGACCCTGGCCCGGCTCGCGCCCGACCACCGCGTCGATCTGGTCGTCACGGCCCGCGACCCGGCGCGCCAGCTGATCGCGGAGTGGCAGGAGAACCTCAAGGGCGGCGACCACCGCACCTTCGCCCGCTTCTGGTCCTACGTCGGCCGCGCCATCGCGGACGACGACCACTCGGTGAGGTTCTGGGCGGCGCAGGACGTCCCGGACGTCGTCCGTCGGTGGGGCGGCGACCTCCCCCCGGACCAGGTGCACGTGGTCACCTGCCCGCCGCGCGGCAGCGCGCCGGAGGACCTGTGGCGTCGCTTCGCCGCCGCGACCGGACTCCCGATGGCCGACCTCCTGCCGCAGGACCCGGAGTCCAACACGGGGCTCGGCGCCACGGAGATCGCCGTGCTGCGCGCGGTCAACGAGGCCCTCGACGGCCGACTGCCGCACCCGACCTACGGACCGGCGGTGAAGGGCGCGCTCGTACGCCAGGTCCTCGCCCGGCGTCGCTCGCCCCGGCCCGCGCTGCCCGTCGACGCACACGTGACGGCCGAGACGGTCGCGGAGCGCTGGACGAGCGCGATCGCCGAGGCGGGCTGGCGGGTGCACGGGTCGCTGACCGAGCTGGTCCCCGCTCCCCGGACGGAGGGCCCCGGCCCCGACGACGTCAGCGACGCCGACCTGGCCGCAGCGTCGAGTGCCGTGATCGCCGACCTGCTGGTGGCGCTGGAGCAGGCCCACACTGCGGCACGCACGAGCGACGCGGACGCCCCGGCCACTAGCCTCGAGCCATGTTCTCCAAGGTTCTGGTGGCCAACCGCGGCGAGATCGCGATCCGGGCTTTTCGGGCGGCGTACGAGGTGGGCGCCAAGACGGTGGCGGTCTTCCCGCACGAGGACCGCTGGTCCGAGCACCGCCTGAAGGCCGACGAGGCGTACGAGATCGGCGAGCGGGGCCACCCGGTCCGGGCGTACCTCGACCCCGAGACCATCGTCGCGACCGCCGTGCGCGCCGGCGCCGACGCGATCTACCCCGGCTACGGCTTCCTCTCGGAGAACCCCCACCTCGCCGAGGCCTGCGCCAACGCCGGCATCACGTTCGTCGGCCCCACGGCCGAGGTCCTCGAGCTGACCGGCAACAAGGCCCGGGCCATCGCCGCCGCGAAGGCCGCGGGGGTCCCGACCCTGGCGTCGGTCGACCCGAGCACCGACGTCGACGCGCTGGTCACGGCGGCCGAGGACCTGCCCTACCCGCTGTTCGTCAAGGCCGTCGCGGGTGGCGGCGGCCGCGGCATGCGCCGGGTCGAGGACCCGGCGAAGCTCCGCGAGGCGGTGGAGACCTGCATGCGCGAGGCCGAGGGCGCCTTCGGCGACCCGACGGTGTTCATCGAGCAGGCGGTCGTCGACCCGCGCCACATCGAGGTGCAGATCCTCGCCGACGGCGCGGGCGAGGTGATCCACCTCTTCGAGCGCGACTGCTCGGTGCAGCGACGCCACCAGAAGGTCGTGGAGATCGCGCCGGCCCCCCACCTCGACCCCGACCTGCGCGACCGCATCTGCGCCGACGCCGTCCGCTTCGCCCGGGAGATCGGCTACCGCAACGCCGGCACGGTGGAGTTCCTCCTCGACGCCGACGGCGCCTACCACTTCATCGAGATGAACCCCCGCATCCAGGTCGAGCACACGGTCACCGAGGAGGTCACCGACGTCGACCTGGTGCAGTCGCAGCTGCGGATCGCAGCGGGTGCGACGCTCGCCGACCTCGGTCTGTCCCAGGAGACCATCACGCTGCGCGGGGCGGCCCTGCAGTGCCGCATCACGACCGAGGACCCGGCCAACGGCTTCCGTCCCGACACGGGGAAGATCACGACGTACCGCTCCCCCGGTGGCGGCGGGGTGCGCCTCGACGGCGGCACGACCTACACCGGCGCCGAGGTGAGCGCCCACTTCGACTCCCTCCTCGCCAAGCTCACCTGCCGTGGCCGCACCCACGAGCTCGCGGTGGAGAAGGCGCGGCGGGCGGTCGCGGAGTTCCGCATCCGGGGCGTCTCGACCAACATCGCCTTCCTCCAGGCCGTCCTGGACGACCCCGACTTCCGCGCCGGGCGCGTCACCACCTCGTTCATCGAGGACCACCCGCACCTGCTCGCCGCCCGCGGGCCGGGCGACCGTGGGACGCGACTGCTGTCCTACCTCGCCGACGTCACCGTCAACCAGCCCCACGGCCCGGCGCCGGTCAGCGTGGACCCCGCCGACAAGCTCCCGGTGGTCGACCTCGACGTGCCGGCCCCCGACGGCACCCGGCAGCTCCTCCTCACCGTCGGCCCCGAGGAGTTCGCACGGCGGCTGCGGGCGCAGACCGCCGTCGCCGTCACCGACACGACCTTCCGCGACGCCCACCAGTCACTGCTCGCGACCCGGGTCCGCACCCGTGACCTGCTCCAGGTCGCCGGGCACGTGGCTCGCACCACCCCGCAGCTGTGGAGCCTCGAGGCCTGGGGCGGTGCGACGTACGACGTGGCGCTGCGCTTCCTGGCCGAGGACCCGTGGGAGCGCCTCGCCTCGCTGCGCCAGGCGGTGCCCAACGTGTGCCTGCAGATGCTGCTGCGCGGCCGCAACACCGTCGGCTACACGCCCTACCCCACCGCGGTGACCGAGGCGTTCGTGGAGGAGGCGACCCAGACCGGCATCGACGTGTTCCGCATCTTCGACGCGCTCAACGACGTCGAGCAGATGCGGCCCGCGATCGAGGCGGTGCGCGCGACCGGGCAGTCGGTGGCCGAGGTCGCGCTGTGCTACACCGGCGACCTCTCCGACCCGGGCGAGTCGCTCTACACCCTCGACTACTACCTGCGCCTGGCCGAGCGGATCGTCGAGGCCGGTGCGCACGTCCTGGCGATCAAGGACATGGCGGGACTGCTGCGCGCCCCCGCGGCGCGGACCCTGGTCACCGCGCTGCGGGAGCGCTTCGACCTGCCCGTCCACCTGCACACGCACGACACCCCCGGCGGCCAGCTGGCCACCCTGCTGGCCGCGATCGAGGCCGGGGTCGACGCCGTCGACGCGGCGTGCGCGTCGATGGCCGGCACCACCAGCCAGCCGGCCCTGTCGGCCCTCGTCGCGACGACCGACTTCACCGACCGCGCCACGGGCCTCGACCTCGCGGCGGTCAACGCGCTCGAGCCGTACTGGGAGGCGACGCGACGGGTCTACGCGCCGTTCGAGTCCGGGCTCCCGGCGCCGACCGGGCGGGTCTACACCCACGAGATCCCCGGCGGCCAGCTCTCGAACCTGCGTCAGCAGGCGATCGCGCTGGGGCTCGGGGAGAAGTTCGAGCAGATCGAGGACATGTACGCCGCGGCGAACCGCATCCTCGGCAACGTGGTGAAGGTGACCCCGTCGTCGAAGGTCGTCGGCGATCTCGCCCTGCACCTCGTGGCGGCCGGGGCCGACCCCGAGGAGTTCGAGCGCGACCCGCAGGGCTTCGACATCCCCGAGTCGGTGATCGGCTTCCTCTCCGGCGAGCTCGGCGACCCGCCCGGCGGGTGGCCCGAGCCGTTCCGCTCGAAGGCGCTGGAGGGGCGCACGGTCCGCTCCGCGGAGACCGAGCTCAGCGACGAGCAGCGGGAGGGACTGGCGCGCGACCGCCGCGGCACCCTCAACGAGCTGCTCTTCCCGGGGCCGACGCGGGAGTTCCGCGAGTCACGGGAGAAGTACGGCGACGTCTCGGTGCTGCCCACCCTGGACTACCTCTACGGCCTGCGGCGCGGCGAGGAGCACGAGGTACGGCTCGAGGAGGGCAAGACGCTCATCCTCGGCCTGGAGGCCATCGGCGAGCCCGACGAGCGCGGCATCCGGACCGTGATGTGCACGATCAACGGCCAGCTGCGCCCCCTCCCCGTGCGCGACCGCTCGATCTCCTCCGACGTCCCGGCCCAGGAGAAGGCCGACCCGTCCAAGCCCGGCCAGGTGGCCGCACCCTTCGACGGCGTGGTCACCGTGGTCGTCGAGGAGGGCCAGCAGGTCGAGGCGGGGGCCACCGTCGCGACGATCGAGGCCATGAAGATGGAGGCCGCCATCACCGCGCCGACCGCCGGCGTGGTCGAGCGCATCGCGCTCGGCGGCACCCAGCAGGTCGAGGGTGGGGACCTGGTCCTCGTCCTGTCCTGAGCACGAGATCCGCGGTGGGCGTGAACGCGGGCGGCACGAGGGACGTACCCCCTTCCACCAGCGACCCCACCGCGGGGCTCGCGCAACCGGAAGGACGTCCATGCCCTCTCCCTCCCGCACGCCGTCCCAGCGCCTGCTCGCCGCTGCCGCGGCCGGTGGCCTGACCGTCGCCGCCGGCGTCGGTCTGGCCGGCCCCGCCGCGGCGGAGACCGAGGTGGACCGCCCCTCGTCGTTCACCAGCGCCTTCACCGTCAACGCCACCCCGGACACGATCATCGACACCGAGGGGAACCCCGCCGAGGGAGCGCCCGGCGCGACCGGGACCTTCACCTTCATGATCAACTCCGACGAGGAGATCATCTGCTACGAGATCACCACGACCGGCGTCGAGCCGCCGTACGAGTCGCCTGCGAAGACCGCGACGCACGTCCACGAGGCCAACGCCGGCGAGGGTGGTCCGCCGCGGCTCGCCTTCCCCAACCCGACCGGCTCCGGCGACACCCGGACGAGCTCGGGCTGCCTGCAGGGTCCCTTCACCACCGGGCTCGAGGGTGAGGACGGCGCCGACACCGGCGAGGGCTTCTCGCTGGCCCAGATCGAGGCCAACCCGGCCGGCTTCTCGGCCGACACCCACACCGCCGAGTTCCCCGCCGGTGCGGTCCGCGGCCAGCTGACCGCCATTCCGGTCGGCGGCGTCGACACGGGCATGGGCGGGATGGCTGCGGGCAACGGCGACCAGGCCTGGGTCGCCGCCGGCACCGCGGCCGCCGGGCTCGCCGCGGTCGGCGGACTGCTCGTGTGGCGCCGCCGCGCCTCCGCCGGGGCGTGAGACCCGCCTCTCGACGCATCGTCACCGCGCTGGCGGTCGGGCTCCTCGCGAGCCTGACCGCCTGCGCGGGCGACGGGTCGGGCGCCGACCTGTCGGCACCCGGGCCGTCGGCCTCCGCCGAGAGCCCGCCGGCGAGCGCGGACGCCACACCCCTAGCTGCGGCCCCGGCGCCACCCGCCCGGGTCCGCATCCCCCGCCTCGGCCTCGCCGAGGACCTCGTCGACCTCGGGATCGCCGCCACCGGCGAGCTCGAGGTGCCTGCGGACCCCGCCCGGGTGGGGTGGTTCGCCGGTGGCGGGCGACCCGGCGGCCCGGGACCGACCGTGCTCGTCGGCCACCTCGACTCCGCCACCGGTCCGGCGGTCTTCGCCCGCGTGCCCGACCTCGTCCCCGGGGACGAGATCCGGGTGCGCAGTGCCGACGGCGGGCGCGTCGTCTACGTCGTGACCCGGGTCGCGGACTTCCCCCAGCAGGGCTTCCCGACCGAGGCCGTCTTCGGCTCCACCCCGACCGACTCCCTGCGCCTGATCACCTGCACGGGCCCGTACGACCGGGCCGCGGGTCGCTACACCGAAAATCGCGTGGTGTACGCCGAGCCGCACTCCGTACCCTGACGCGCGTGCGTGCGCTCCCCCTGACCGATCCCGGCACCCCCGACGCGCGATCGGCGACGGCGTACCTGCGCTGGTTGATGCGGGTCCAGGCGCGCACCCTGCTCGGCGGCATCGCGTTCGGCATCGTCTGGATGACCTCGCAGGCGGTGCTGCCCGCCGTGATCGGCCGCGGGATCGACGCCGGTGTCACCGCCCGCGACACCTCGGCCCTGGTCCAGTGGTGCGCGGTGCTCCTCGCCATCGGCGCCGTGCAGGTCGTCTCGGGGATCATGCGCCACCGCTTCGCGGTCACCAACTGGCTGGCCGCGGCCTACACCACGGTCCAGGTGGTCACCCGGCAGGTCGTCCGACTGGGTGGGTCGCTCCCCCGCCAGGTGTCGACGGGCGAGGTCGTCGCGATCGGCACGAGCGACATCTCCCACCTCGGGCACGCGATGGACGTGACCGCGCGTGCGTCGGGCGCCGTGGTGTCGATCGTCGTCGTCGCCGCGCTCCTGCTCGACGTGTCCGTGCCCCTCGGCCTCGTCGTGCTGCTCGGGGTCCCGCTGCTCCTGCTGCTGCTCGGGCCGCTCCTGGCGCCGCTGCAGCGGCGTACGGCGGTGCAGCGCGAGCTCACCGGCGGGCTGGCGAACCTGGCGACCGACATCGTCGGCGGGCTGCGGGTGCTGCTCGGCATCGGCGGCGAGCAGACCTACCACCGCCGGTACGTCGCGGAGTCCCAGGCGGTGCGGACGGCGGGGGTGTCCGTCGGGCGGGTGCAGTCCGTCCTCGACGCGCTCCAGGTCCTCCTGCCAGGCACGCTCGTCGTGGTCGTGGTGTGGATCGGCGCGCGGTTCGCCGTCGACGGCCGGATCACTCCGGGCGAGCTCGTCGCGTTCTACGGGTACGCCGCCTTCCTGGTGCTGCCCGTGCGCACGCTCACGGAGTTCGCCAACAAGTGGATCAAGGGGATCGTCTCGGCCCGGCGGGTGGTCCGCGTCCTCCGGCTCGAGCCCGACGCGGGCCCCGCCGGCGGGCGTGCCGCGTCGGACGTCCCCCTCACGCCGGGCGTGCTCACCGCCGTCGTCGCGGAGCCCGCCGAGGACGGCGCCGCCCTGCTGGAGTCGGTCGCGCGGCAGCTCCCGGGCGGCCCCGACCGGGTGCTCCTCGCGGACGCGACCGCGGGCCTCTTCTCGGGCGAGCTCCGCGCCCAGCTCGACGTGCACGGCCGCGGCGACGACGCACTCCTCCGCGCGGTCCGCGTCGCCTCGGCCGAGGACGTCCTCGACGCGCTCCCGGACGGGCTCGACACCGTGATCACCGAGCGGGGCCGCACCTTCTCCGGCGGCCAGCGGCAACGGCTCGTGCTGACGCGCGCGCTGACCGTCGACCCCGACGTCCTCCTGCTCGCCGAGCCGACCTCGGCGGTCGACGCCCACACCGAGGGCCGCATCGCGGAGCGGCTCGCGACCCACCGGGCCGGGCGCACGACCGTCGTCACCACCTCGAGCCCCCTGGTGCTCGACCGCGCCGACGAGGTCGTCGTCCTGCGCGACGGGCTGCTGCATGCTCGCGGCCGCCACGCCGACCTGCTGGCCGGCGACCCTGCCTACCGCGCGATGGTGACCCGCGAGGAGGTGACCGCATGACCGCGCTGCCCGTGACGGGCCTGCCCGTCGCCGAGGCGCCGGCCGTCCGCCGCTACGCGGTCGCCGTCCTCGCCCGCTACCCCCGCCAGGTGTGGGCCGGCGTCGTCCTCAACACCCTCGCCGCGGCTGCGGCACTCGCGGCCCCCCGGCTGCTCGGGGACCTCGTCGAGAGCGTGGAGAGCGGTACGACCACGGCCGCGGTGGACCGGATCGTGCTGCTCCTCGCCGGCTTCCTCGTGCTCCAGGCCGTCCTGACCCGCTGGGCGCGCTACGTCGCCTACGTGCTCGGCGAGCAGGTGCTGGCCCGGCTGCGCGAGGACTTCGTCGCGAGCGCGCTGCGGCTGCCGCTCGGCGTGGTCGAGGACGCCGGCAGTGGTGACCTGCTGACCCGCACCTCCCGCGACGTCGAGGCGGTCGGGTGGTCGGCACGGTGGGCGCTGCCCGAGGCGGTCATCGCCGGCATCACCGCGCTGCTCACCCTCGTCGCCGCGGCCACGGTCGGGTGGTGGGCGCTCGCGATCTGCTTCATCGGTGTGCCGATCCAGGTCCTCGCCGCGCGGTGGTACCTGCGCCGCGCCCGCCCGGCGTACCTGCGCGAGAACGCGACGTACTCACGCATCAGTGCCTCGCTGACGGAGACCGCCGAGGGCGCCCGCACCGTCGAGGCGCTGGGCGTCCAGGACGCCCGCGTGCGCGACCTCGAGGACGCGACCCGCGAGTCGTACGCCGCCGAGCGGGTCACCCTGGGGCTGCGCACCGTGTTCTACCCCTCGATGGAGCTGTCCTACCTGTTACCGACCGTCGTCACCCTGCTCGTGGGCGGTCTGCTCTACGCCGACGGCCGGGTGACGCTCGGCGCGGTCACGGCCGCGGTGCTCTACGTCCAGATGCTCGTCGACCCCGTCGACCGGCTGGTCATGGTCCTCGACGAGCTCCAGATCGGACTCGCCTCGCTGGCCCGGCTCCTGGGCGTCGGCGAGGCCGCCGAGGACCAGACGTCGCCCCGGCCGGCGACCCAGGTCCGCGGCGAGCGGCTCGACCTGCGCGGGGTGCGGTTCGCCTACGTCCCGGGCCGCGACGTCCTGCACGGCGTCGACCTGACCGTGGAGGCGGGCGAGCGACTGGCCATGGTCGGGCCGTCCGGAGCCGGCAAGTCCACGCTCGGACGGCTCATGGCCGGCGTCCACCCACCGCGCACGGGCTCCCTCACCCTCGACGGGGTGCCGCTCGCCGACCTGCCGCTGAGCGAGCTGCGCCGCCACGTGTGCCTGGTCACCCAGGAGCACCACGTCTTCGTCGGCACGCTGCGCGACAACCTCGCGATGGCACTGCCCGACGGCGGTGCGGGCAGCGGGACGGGGGACGACGCCGCGCTGCTCGCCGCGCTGGAGGCCGTCGACGCCCGGGCGTGGGTCGACCAGCTGGAGGCCGGCCTCGACACCCGCGTCGGGTCCGGAGGGCTCGAGCTCACCCCGGCCCAGGCCCAGCAGGTCGCGCTCGCGCGGCTGGTGCTCGCCGACCCCGGCACGCTCGTCCTCGACGAGGCGACGTCGCTGATCGACCCCCGGTCGGCGCGCCACCTCGAGCGCTCGCTGGCCGCCGTGCTGGAGGGGCGCACGGTCGTCGCGATCGCCCACCGGCTCTTCTCGGCGCACGACGCCGACCGCGTCGCGGTCGTCGAGGACGGGCGCATCACCGAGCTCGGCACCCACGACGAGCTGGTGGCGCGGGGCGGGTCGTACGCCGCCCTCTGGGCCTCCTGGCACCACTGACGCGGTGCGGCGGTGGGGCGTTTCCCGCCGCGAGGGAGCGGGCACCGTGCCCGCATGCCACAGCAGCCCCATGCCCCCGTGCCCCCGCAGGGCAACAAGGCCGCCAAGATCCTCTACCGGCCCGTCGGCCTCGTCGGCGGTGTCCTCGCGGGCGCGATCGCCGGCCGGATCACCAAGGTCGTCTGGCGCAAGGCCTCCCACGTGGAGACCGGCGACACCCCCAAGCCGCTGGAGTCGGAGTACTCCATGCGCCAGGTGATCGCCGCCGCCGCCCTCCAGGCCGCGGTCTTCGCGGCCGTGAAGGCCGCCATCGACCGCGGGGGCGCCCGGGCCTTCCAGCGCTGGACCGGCGAGTGGCCCGGCGACTGACGGCGCGCTAGGGCGCCGGGTCGCCCTCCTGCGCCTCGCCCACCTCGGCGGCGTGCACGATGCGGTCGAAGGTGCGCCACAGGACGACGGTGAGGACCGCCGACCCGGCGAAGCCGAACCAGTACGGCGCCAGCACGCCGAACCCCTGCGCGAGCGCTCCCCCGACCAGGGCGCCGAGGGCCGCGCCGCCCACGGCGCCGATCATGTAGACCGAGGTGACCCGCCCCAGCAGGGGGCCGGGCACCGCCCGCTGCCGCACGGTCGTCGAGGTCGTCCCCCACACCACGGCGTGCACGCCGAAGACCAGCATCGTCAGGGCCGCGACCCACGGCAGCCGCGTCAGCGCCAGGCTCAGGTGCGTGACGGTCTCGATCACGAGTCCGGCACGCATCAGCGTGGCCAGGGAGAAGTGGCGCTCGAGCCACCCGTACGCCCCCGCCCCGATGATGCCGCCCACGGCACCGACCGAGATCAGCACGCCGTACCCCGCCTCCCCCAGTCCCAGGATCTCGGTGGCGTAGAGCACGAAGACCGCCATCGCGGCACCGAAGGTCACGTTGAACAGCGCGATGGTGACCGCGAGCGTGCGCACCGGCGGATGGGCGCCGAGCCAGCGCAGCCCCTCGGCGATCTCGTGGCGCATGCGCGGCCGCTCCTCCCCGGCGACCACGGGGGCGGGCGGCGCGGGCGGCACCCGGCTGATCAGGACCACCGCGAGCACGAGGCAGACCCCCGTCACCCCGAACGGCACCGCGACCCCGACCGTGAACAGGAAGGCACCCAACGGCGGGCCGCCGAGCTGGTTGACCAGCTGCCGGATGCCGAACAGGCGGGAGTTGGCGATGCCCAGGTGGGCGGAGGGGACGAAGGTCGGCACCAGCGCGGCCGTCGCGTTGTCGACGAGCGCCTCGGCGGTGCCGAGTGCGAAGGCGGCGCCGAGCACGATCGGCAGCGAGACGTGGTCGGTGACGATGACGAGCGCGAGCACCCCGAAGACGAGGGCGCGCAGGGTGTCGACGACGAGGACGAGCCGGCGCCGGTCCAGCCGGTCGACGAGCGCTCCGGCGACCGCGCCGAACAGCAGCCACGGGACCTGCTGGAGGAAGACCGCCGCGGCCACGGCCAGCGGGTCGCGCGTGAGCGAGGCCACCAGGAGCGGCATCGCGGCGATCAGGACGCCGTCCCCGAGGTTCGTGAGCGTCGAGGCACTCCACAGCCAGCGGAACTCCGTCCCGAGACGGGCCGGCAGGAGCCACCCCACGAGTCTGCTGCGCACGGCCCGAAGCCTGCGTCCCCGGGGGCGCGATCGGCAACTCGATATCGACAGTGACAGTGATACTGTCACAGTCATGAAGATCTCGACGATGCTGCAGTACGCCGGCAACCCGCGCGACGCCGCGGACCAGGTCGCCTCGTGGGAGGACGCGGGCCTGGACACCGTGTGGATCCCGGAGGCCTACGGCTTCGACTCCCCCACCCTGATGGGCTACCTCGCCGCGCGCACCGAGACCGTCGAGATCGGCTCGGC
>Ga0172375_10002468_pt1 | contig 28672 bp, 33 predicted proteins | sample LakKiv1m_FD_114537 | JGI IMG/M metagenome (GOLD analysis project Ga0172375, IMG submission 114537) | Freshwater microbial communities from Kabuno Bay, South-Kivu, Congo - kab_092012_11.1m | ecosystem: Environmental > Aquatic > Freshwater > Lake | place: Democratic Republic of the Congo... | reverse complement strand
GTGCCGTTGGCCCGGAAAGCGTAAATATAATTATCCGCCGCATTCAGCGTCAACGATCCGTAATTAACGGCTTGCGGGGTCATATCGGCAGTCAGCGCCGCCCAGACGTTTCCGGCTATATCGTATTCCAGAACATCTCTCGTGCCGTTGGAACGCATGAAATAAAGTTTGCCGTTTCGGTAAACCCCCTTTTGTTCATTTCCGAAAGTGCAGGCCGCATTGGCTGCCACGCCGCAAGTTGCCGGCAACTGGGCTGACGTGGCATACCACCGGTGGCCGGATATATCGTATCGATAGAAGTTTTGCGTGCGGGCTCCCCGAACTAGATATAGATTACCGTCTTGCCCATTAACCAGATCCGCGCCTGCTCCAACGACCAGCGAGATTGGAGGGCGGTTTATCCAATTATTTGAATTGGTATCGTATTCCCAGAAATCCGTACTGGCGTTGCCTCTCACGATATACACGCTGGTTCCATTGCCTTCCATAGTCGCTCCGGTCCAGGGAGTGTCCAGCATATCCGTGAGTCTTGTCCAAGAATTTGTGGCTATGTCGTAATCATAAAATTTCTGCGAATACCCGCCAAACATCGCATATATTTTTCCGGTACTGGCCAGGTATGTCAGATCGGCTCCCCAAAACGCCGGCTGGGGCAGCGGGGCCATCGTCGACCAGGTGTTTTTGGCCGTATCATAACGCCAAAAGGCATTTCCGGAATATCCTCGGAAAACATACAAATTGTTACCGACCATCACCGAGCTATGCCCGAAACTGATGGTATCCTCCGGCGGCGCCCAGGTCCGAGCAGTCCAGGTGCCACCTGGCTCCATTTGGATGGAGTCGATTGAATTTTGAGTAGTCACTCCGGAAAACTGTCCCGATTCCCATTCCGATTTGGTTGAAATGCTCACCGAACGGGGAGCGCTCAGGACATCTGGCGTTGACCCAAAAATCAAGACAAAAATTGCGGCAAAAATAACGGCGCTATATAAAAAACTCCAGGCCAGACGCAGAATAAGCTTAATGGTTGCATATGGCAATTCAAAAAGTTTTTCCCAGCTCTTTATCCAAAAATATGACTTGCCATAAGGATGCTTGCTCTTCCTGGCGGATAAATTACTCTTTTCCTTTGTTTTTCCGTAAAAGTTTAGCATTTTTTTCGGTCGCATCAAAAGTCTTGAAAAATTTATTTTTGCTGCTTCCTCCTACCTTTAAGGTTATTTTATTATTCGATTTTTCTGTTTTTGTTTTTGCCATTACCCGAAATTTTTACCAAATTAATAACTGCCGAACCTGACATTAAAACTGATCAGTTGTTTCATTTTTTCCACATCCTCTTCGGTATAAAGCCGCCAGCCACGGGAATCGCGCTGAGGCGGAACGATTTTTCCTTCTTTTTCCCAGCGAAAAAGAGTCGTCTTGTCACGATCGATTAGTTTCTCAATGTCTTTTACCCGGTAGTATTGGCTCATTTTGGGCATTTTTTCATAACTATATGCACTATATGCACTATATGCATATTTGGCCATAAAAAAGGTGATCGAACCATCAGGTCCATCACCCTACGTGCCCATTATATCACATTTTTAGGCTCAAGTCAAGGATTTTTTGCTATTCTTACTTGCCCAACACTACCACTAGGTCAGCACTTTTTTCTTCGGCAGAATTTGCCTGACTTACCTTGGCAGTAAATTTATCGGCCGCTAAAATATCCATCATTTAACGGTTTAGGTTTTTATTTTTCGTGTTTATCTGGTTCGCCGTCTTCGAGGACTAAAAATTCACCGCCATGCTCGGGGTTACTGCTGTCACTGGACTGAGAATGAAAGTTTTCTGATCCGAAAGATTCTATTTTTTCAATATCTTGATCCATAAAATTTGCCGATTCTATGTTATTATATCTTCCCCTTACTTCCATATTCCAACACAGTTTCGCAATGGGTAAAATAATTATCCAGCTCGAGCAAGTAGATAAAAAATGGGACGCAAGAAAAAAATACTTTACCCAAAAAATATATGGGGTAAAAAACTATTTTATAATCAGCAATGGGCCCTAGCTGGTTTTTCACTATGTCGGCATTCATCGGCGGATATTTAATTTTTATAATCTCGAAGTCATGTGCTTTCAATTGTTTTGTCAGTCTATGGATTGTTGTCAGGTTTATGTGCCCTCGATCGACCTCTGCTTTTTTTTATTCATTTATATTTGTTCTCGCCCAGGCAAACCGCTATAAAATCAGTTCTGGAACGAACAAAGCGTAGATAATTTTTATTGTCGGTATGGATTATCAAATAAATCTTTTCGTCCTTGTTCTGGTTTTTTATTTTTTCCATGAAGAGATTCGCCTCGCTTTCGCTCAAATGTTCGATCACATCCACCAAAAAAACGCCTTGATTCCGGAAAATCAAGCGTTTTAAGCAAGTCAATAAGTGAAAATTTTATTTTTTCCCCGATATCCTCATTATCTTTCCGGCTGAATAAATCCAAATTTTCAACGCCAGATCTATGGCATTTTTAGAGTAGTCCAATCTGACTACCAAACAGACTTATTTTAGATATGAATAAAAAGACATATAGCCAACTCCGCAGCCAAAGTCGATAACCTTGTCCTTTTTCTCCGGAGGAAGCAGGGATCCGTCCAGGCGATAAATATGGTGGAAATCTTTTGATGTTACCGCATTGGAAAAATCCATTCCGGAATAACGGCCGGCATAATATTCGGCATCATATATCGAGGGACCAACTCCGGTTTCCATAGTTTAAATCTTTCCCTTATCTACCATCGAACATACCCACGGAATGGTTTAGTCCAAAATTTTATCCAGAGAAGTTTTGGTTGCGAATCACAAAAGCTTTTTGGCTTTTTTCGTATCAGGAATTCTTTTCTGAACATCGTATTCAAAAGACTTGTCGGAAATCCATTTAAACGGCTTTTCGGTTTTCATTTTCGTCAAAGAAAATTTTGACCTGGTCAACGCCACCAAGAAAAAGGTGGAAGAGATCATTACCCAAAAAACTTCCAAAGAGGCGGCAGTTAATTGGGATTACGTGAAAAACAATATCCGCGAAACAGTCGGATCGTTCCTCTACCAAAAAACCCAGAGAAGGCCGATGATACTTCCTGTGGTTATTGAAGTCTAAAATACCGACTGGTCCCGCACCAATTCTCTGAAAATTATTTTTCATTCTTCAAGACTAAGCCGCAAGCGAAACTGCGCGCATAGATAATCACATCAAACAATCTTCTTTTGGAATTGGTGCTGGGATGATATTGCCGGTTGTAATCGAGGTATAACGACCCTTTTGCCCAGTGCCATATCGCTCAGCATGATTGTTGCGGAGTGATATTGCCAGTTACTATTGAAATCTAAATGGACGCCTTGCTGCGCTTTATCCGCTTGCCAGAATTGATATCAAAGTGGCATTACCAGTATTATGGAACTTTAAGAAAATAAAAAAATAAACATTACCTTTCCTGCCAGATCAGACTGGAACTTTCCCTTTGAATTTGAGCCGATGTCTGATTTTTTTGGGATATTTTTTGCCTGGATCTTAGAATAAAATAAATGGCCAGCGCCCCGAGCACTAGGTCCGCGATGAATATTATCAGAAGAATTTTTTCGCGGCGTCCTCTTTTGTGATCTTTTTCCTTTTTATCTTCCTTCTCTAAATAGGCCAAATTTATATTCAGTACATTTTCGTCTTTTCCGCGGATATCTTTTTTTTGAGCAATTCCGGCCAGGGGTTCAAGAAAAGATTTTTCCACGTTTAAATTAAATTCTCGAAGCGCGGACGATTCTTCCTCGGTCGCTCCGGAAACGCATATGTCTTGAAAAGATGATCCTGTTTTTCCGGAAACATACTCCAAAAATTCGCCAATTTCATTTTTTGCGGGAAATCTTGAAAAAATTTTCGTAAAAATAACAGCTCCGTTTTCAATTGCTCCAAAAATAACTTTCCCATTTTTTTTCAAAAAAAGAGTGGCGCCTTCCTTTTTCTTTTCCATTAGCCGGCTAATGGAAACTGACTCGATCTCAACCGCTTCCGCCCGAAGGCCGGATTCAGAAAGGACTTTTTTAAGTCCGGAAAGAAAATTTTCCTGGACAGCCATCACTTGCGCCGTTCCTTCCGCGACCGATTTTGCGTCCCAAGCTATATTCGAATTTTCCGGGATGCGAGAACGGACAGAAATTTCGGTTTGTTTTCCAGCTTCGTTTTTTTCCAGGCTCATGACATAAGCCCATTCTTCTCCAATCACAATGCGCAGTATTTTGGGAAATTTATCCCGAATCTCAAAAAGCGCCCGCCGCAAATTATCTTCCGACCAGAGAAGATCATGTGCCTGACCAATTATCTTCCCGGCAGGAATCTTGGCAAGCACCCAGATAATCTTCTCTTTGGAAATATATAAAATTGTGCGTTCTTGGGAAAATAGCATACCCGGTAGTAGAAATTCGAGTTAGTTATTGTAAAAATATTCTTTTAGTCTTCTTTTTAATAATCTTCTGCCTTGGCTTGTTTTAAAGTATTTTTCTCTTCTTTTTGCGTCTTCGTAATTTAAATTTGCCTCGTAGTAGATTAGGTTCCAGGGCAAATATGGCTTTGTAGATTTATTTTTTCCTTGATTATGTTCTTTCACTCTTTCCCTTAAATCTTTGGTACGCCCAATATATAAGTTTTTGCTTGTTAAACTTTCCAGCACATAAACATAAAAGAACATGGAAGGACTCGAATTTTCACTACCGGGCATATTTATATTTTAGCAGTAATTATTCTTCCTTCCAACTGGTAATTTCCATCTTTTCCGCGCCAAGCAACGCTTCTGCCACCACGCCACGCTTGTATTGAGCCCCCTTGCCTAACGCGTGAATCGTATAATTTCCGCCATTATTTTCTACGTTTGTTTCACATTCTCCCTCGGGAATTTGGAAATTTCCGCCCGTATAATTCGGATCCAGAATGATCTGCCGCAGGCTCTCTTCCAGACACGATTCGGAAAAGAAAAGGGCATGTTCTCCGCTACGCAAGGCTTCCGCCGCTTGGTTACTGCCAGTCGAAAGCAAGATCAGGGTCGCGGCGGCTCCGCCTGTCACCGTCAGGAGCACTAAAACCGCTAAAATAGCTATGTATCCTTTTTTACGCATAATTTTCGCTTAATGGTTCCGGAGCGCCGCGCCTGATCGGAACGGAACGGAAAATTGATATTCGCTTCTTTTTTCCGATCCGGCGTAAGAGGCGGCCGCATCAAAAGAAAAACCCACATATTCCGTTTCGTCTTCTGCGGAAATTTGCTCGGTAAATATCAGATTGTTTATACGGACATTTTCGAAATTTATCGATACCGGATCATTTGTCCCGCGCTTCAAAACAATTTCCCCTCCTAAATCTTCAATAGTAACTGATCCACCGTCTACTTGAAGTGCAAGCTTTCCCGGAGCGCTTCCGAACGCAGAATTGCCGCGATCCACACTCTGGGCGTTTTTTATTTCGCGCATTAGTCTTTCTCTGAAAATTTCCGCGGAGGCCAGAGTCTCCCTGACAACAGAAGCTTTGACGCTAGTTCCGATTATATTCCAGCCATAAGAAAAAATCGCGCCTAAGACCAGAACGGCGATCCCCAAATATAAAATAGTTTCAATGAGAGTGACGCCAACCATTTTTTTCTTTTCTGATAATATCTTGGCCATCATAAACTATGGGATTATTGGAATTATTTCCCGATTAGAAAGATAGGCTGAAAATTCCAGAGAATAATCGCCTTTTTCGACTACTGATTTTACGAGTTTCGAATTATCATCTTCCGTCCCGCCGTCGTCCACCAGGTTTCCATTTCCATCGCGCCTAGCTTTTTGAATCGAGATCGTCCGCCGGTAGCCCTCCCATTCGTCATGGCTTCCCGCCAGTTCCCATTGGCCGTCCGAAAAACGAATGCCGGAACCGGCCGTATCGGTTAAATTTTCAAATGCCTGGGCGCGAATAGCCCGGGCCGCTTCAATGCCTTCGGCCGCCCAGATCCGCGCTTGATCCGTACGGATGCTAGATTTTTGGGTGTTTGAACCCTGGAGCACGGCTAAGACGATGCTTAGTGAAAAAACGGAGAAAATCGCTGCCGCCAGCACGATTTCTATGACCGAAAATCCTTTCTTTTTTTTCGCCATAAATTATTCAATAATCCCTTCTTCATTTAAAGAAATATTTTCCGTTTCTCCGCTCCATGAAAGCGTTATCTGAGAAATTGGCGCTTGTGGTTTTCCTTCCGGCCGGGCAAAAACCGCTTCCGAGAATCCGGAAACGGAAATATTTTCGTTGATACTGGTATTTTCGTCAGAGCTTGCGTCCCGGCTAGCATAAGAATCGCCTTTAAATAAGGTCATATTAGAATGGCTAAAATGCACGCCCCAGGAAGAATTTTGTTTTCCCGAAAGAGAATAAACTTGCGCTTTATAAAGAGCGCCTTTCAGTTCTTCCGCGGCATCAGTTACCGCCGATTGGCGGATCATGCGCGTGGGAAAGGCGCCGGAAAGAAAACCCACCGTAAGCACGATAGCAATGACAAGCAAAACTTCAATGAGAGTAAACCCCGCACTAATTTTTCTTTTTTTAAGTGCTGTGCTATGAAAAAACATACTGGCAAAAAAAGTTAGTGCGGGGTAAATCCCCGCATAATTTCATTGATGGATAGAGCCGGTGAGCGAATAAATGGGCAGGATGACGGCCAGCGCCACGAACCCCGCCACTACGCTGATGAAAAAAAGCAGCAGCGGCTCCATAAGCGCGGCCCCGTTTTTAGCCGCCGCATCCGTTTCATCTTCAAAAAAATCAGCCAGATAAAAAAACGTTTCTTCCAGCCGGCCTGAACTCTCTCCAACTGCAATCATCCGCGGAACAAGCGCTGGGAAAAGCCCGTACTCTTTCTTGTCCAATTCTTTTCCAAGCGCCGCGCCGCGGGAAACTGCCGCATGGAGGCCTTCCACTTTCATTTGAATCACCATATTCTCCGCTACTCCGCTTTCAATTTGCAAAGCCCGCTCCAGGGGAAGACTGCTTTGAAGCATAACGCCCAAATTTCGAAAAAGGGAAGCCAGCGCCGCCGCTTTTGAAACTTTTCCGAAAAATGGCAAACGGAATTTAAGCTTATGCCAAAAAACTTTAGCTTTTTTAGAAAGCCCCACTGCTATTCGGATTAAAAAAATGAAAATTATGAGAAAAATCAAACTTTCCAGCCCGTATTTCTTGGTAAATCCCGAAAGTGCTAAAAGCCAGCGAGTGGCCAGCGGAAGCTCCACGTCAAAAGATGAAAATATCCCGGAGAGTTTTGGCAAAACAAAAAAACTCACAAATCCCCCAACCGCCACTGAAACTGACAAAACAATTGACGGATAAAAAAGCATGGCTTTTACTTTTTTGCGAAGCGTTTCCTCGCGCGTCAATTTTTCCGCCAAAAAATCCAGGCTTTTTTCCAAAGTTCCGGAAGCTTCTCCGATTTCCACGAGACTCACAAAAAGCGGACTGAAATCTTGCGGATGCTTCGCCAGCGAGTTAGCCAAGGTTTGTCCATTTTCGACGCTTTTTAATATTTCTCCGGCAATTGGTCCGATTTTCCCTTCGCGCCGATCCGCCATGAGCCTTAGAGCTTCCGCCAGCGGGATGCCGCCTTTCAAAAGCGTGGCTAAGTGTTTGGCAAAAAAAAGCCGGTCGAGGAATCCTATGGAAGAAAATAGATTCACCCCGTTAGAAATTTTGCAAGATTATCATTGGCAAGATAATACTTGAAAAATAATTAATGATTATTTAACCCGGCTAGATTTGTAAAATTTCTAACGGGGCGCGTAAATGTTTAACTTTTGGTCGCTCCCAAAACTTCGTCGATGGTCGTGAGTCCGACCTTGGCTTTTTCCAGTCCGTCTTCCAGCATCGTCTTCATCCCGTTGGCTTTGGCCAGCGCTTCAATGGCACCCGCCTCCTGGTTTTCCTGGATGGCTTTTTTGATATTGTCCTCCAAAATCATAACTTCAAAAATTCCGATGCGTCCTTCATAACCAGTCCCATTGCAACCGTCACAACCTTTCCCCCAGTAAAGACGGACTTTTTTTCCGCCGGCCAGTTTTTGCGATACGCCGAAAACTTTTTCTGCCATTTCCCAGCCAGCACGAGCGGCGATTTCTGAAATTTCCATTTCAACGCTTGTCCGACACGATTCATGGATGTTCCTTACCAGTCTTTGGGCGACAATCACATTCACAGTAGAAGCGACTAGAAAAGGCTCGATACCTAAATCCACAAAACGGGGAATGGCGGTGGCCGCGTCGTTGGTATGAAGTGTGGAGAGAACCAAATGCCCGGTCATGGCTAAATTTATGGCGATATCGGCCGTTTCCCGGTCCCTGATTTCCCCGACCAGAATTATGTTCGGATCCTGGCGCAAGATGCTTCTGAGTCCCGTAGCGAAAGTAAGCTTGGCCTTGGAATTGACCTGGATTTGGTTTACGCCTTCAATGTCATATTCCACCGGATCCTCGATAGTCATAATATTCACGTTCCGGCCGTTTAAAAGTTTTAAAATAGCATACAGAGTGGTAGTCTTCCCGCAGCCAGTCGGTCCGGTCGCTAAAAGCATTCCGTATGGTTTTTTATAAGCTTCGCTTATTTTTTTAAAATTATCTTCGGAAAGACCCAAGGTATTCAAAGAAAATCGGCGCGATCTTTCCGAAAGCAAGCGCATGACTATTTTTTCGCCCTCTGTCACCGGCACGACCGAAACCCGGATGTCCACTTCCTCTGCTTCCAATGGGAATTCTATTTTCCCGTCTTGGGGAGCCTGATGTTCGTCCGTCCGCAACTTGGCTAAAACTTTTATCCGCGAAACAACTTGTTTGTGAAGATCGCGCGGCAAGATTGATGCGTCATGGAGAACGCCGTCAATGCGGAAGCGAATGACTGAATCGGCATTTTCCCGCGGTTCCAGATGAATATCCGAAGCCCGGTTCTTGTAGGCAAAGGAGATTATGTCTTTCACCACATTTACGATTGGCGGCTCAGAAACTGATGACTCGCCTGTTTCATCCGCGATAGACGCAAGGGTGATTTTCAAAGAATCAGAAAGCTCTCCGCCGTAACGTTCCAACGCGTTTTCAATATCCCGCTGGGCCGCCAGATAGGCTTTTACGGAAATTCCTTCCTTGCGCCCGATAAATTCTCTGATTTCCAGGTTGGTCGGATCGGCCATTGCCAGATGAAGTCCAGCCGAATCCTTTTTAAAAGGCACGATCTTATTTTTTCTAGCCACGATTTCCGGAATTTCAAACAGAATGCCTGGCGATAAATTTACCTTTGAAAGCTCAATGAATGGAAAACCCAGTGCGTCCGCCGCAATCCGGGAAACTTCCTCATCGGTTAGAATTTCCAACTGGATTATTGCCTCTAATAAGGCCGTTTTATTTTCTGCAGCGAATTGCCGGGCCCGTGAAATATCCTCCGGCTGGATTATGCCTGATTCAAGCACGGCTTTTTCAAAAACGCCGGCTGTTTTGCTGTTTGAATTTTGATCTTTAACTCTCATTTCGGCTATTTAAGATGTCTTTTGATTATATCTACTACTTCATGAAAAGAAACATTGGCTTTTACCACATATTCAGCCGCGCCCATATCCATCACTCTTTTTTGGTCCTCTTCCTGGCTTAAATTCGAAAGGATTATGACTTTTATGTCTTTCAGCTGACTGTCGCTTTTAAACTCCTTCAAAGTTTCGAATCCGTCCTTTACCGGCATAATCAAACCCATGAGAACCAAGTCTGGCCTTTTCTCGCGGGCGAATTTTAGGGCCATTTCTCCGTCGGTCGCATGCCTCACTTCATATCCTTCTTTGGTCAGTTTTTTTTCGTAGACATTGGAAAGAAATTTATCATCTTCGGCCACGAGGATATCGGCTGCTTTTTTGTCTTTTGCGTCAGTCATAAAAAATTTTATTTAATGATTATTTTTTCCGGTATAAACCGGCAGATTTATTAAAAAGGTCGTTCCTTTTCCCTCCTTGCTTTCAAAAGACACGGATCCGCCGGCTTCCTCTATAAATGATTTTACCACATTTAGCCCCAACCCGGATCCTTCAGGGTCTTTAATCGCGGCATTATGCGCCCGGAAAAATTTGGAAAATATTTTTTCCTTATCCGTTTCCGGAATACCAATGCCGGAATCAGATACGCTTATGACCGCTTTCCCCGCTTCTTGTGAAACAGCAATTTTCACGGAACTTTTGTTTGGCGAATATTTTATGGCGTTTGAGGCTACGTTCTCAACCGATTCAAAAAAACGGTTAGGTATTATCATGACTTTTATATTTGGAGTTTTTTTCTCGTCAAAAACAACTTTAACATTATTTCTTTTCGCAAATCCGTCCAGATTTTTAATCGCGTTTTTTATGGCTTCTTTCACTTCAACTGGTTCCGGAGAGTCCATGCTTTTGCCAAGATTGATGCGGGATACATTCAAAAGGTCGTTTACAAGCGCCACCAGGCGCTGGTTATTTTCATCCAAGTCTTTGATAATGTCTAACGCTTCTTTCGGCAGCTTGCCGGCGTCGCCCTCCAAAAGCATTTCTAAATTCCAGCGAATGCCGGAAAGCGGGGTCCGCAATTGGTGCGCCGCCACCGACAAAAAATTGTCCTTGGTTTTTTCCAGTTCGCGCTCTTCCGTAATATCGCGCAAAACCATAATGCATCCCTGTTTTTCCCCGCTTCTTCCATAAATAAAAGATATTGAAAAGTTCACGAAAATTCGGCTCCCATCTTTGCGTTCCAAAATAAAACGGTCTTTGATTTGATTAGCTTTTCCTTTTCCACTTAAAAATTTAGGGATGATTTTATGCTGTTTATCTAGTTCTTTTTCCCTCAAAAACCTGAATACTTCATATGAATATTTTCCCATGGCTTCCGCGCTGGAAATTTTAGTCAGTTTTTCTATCGCTTCATTGAAAAATATTATTTTAGCGTTCATGTCTGTCGCCACCACGCCGTCGCCGATAGATTTCAGAAACCGCAAGATTCCTTCGGCGCGCTCTTTTTCCTCTTCGATAAGCTCGTTGGCTTTCTGCAGTTCTGACGCGTGCCGAATGACCCGAATTTGCGCTTCGCGTTCTTCCGTGATGTCCTGCTCTACGCCAACAAAGAATTTCACCTCCTTTTCTCGGTCCAGGATCGGAGAAATGCGGATGCTGGCCAAATATTCATTTCCGTTTTTTTTCTTGTTTGTAACTTCGCCCGAATACGGCTTTTTGTCCATCTTTATGGTTTTCCACATTTTTTCATAAAAAGATTTGTCCATTCTTCCGCCCCAAAGCTGGCCGGAATTTTTTCCGATGATTTCTTTTCGGGAATATCCAGTTAATTTTTCCGCGGCGGCATTCGCGTATAAAATAATCCCGTCCGGATCAGTAATAATGACATGATCAAAACTGACATCCGCCGCCTGCTGGAATTTTTCCAGCTCCAGAGTTTTTTTGCGCAAATCTTGCTCCGATTCCGCCACATCCTCGAGAATATTCAAACTGGCTTTACGCAGATCATTCAGAAAACGGTTTTTTTCGCGTAAAATTTCCTCCGCTATTTGTTTTTTTTCGGCCGCCGGAAAATCGGTCCGGCCGGAAACGGCCGCGCCCGTCTTTTCTTGATCAGAATTTATTTTTCCTGATCGAATGAAATTTAGGATTTTTTTTAACATTTAGGAATTTCCCTATTTTTGCTTATATTTTTTTAATTCTTTTTTCAGTTCGGCCATTCTCAATTCCCGTCCGACGGTAGCTTTTTGCCAAGCTTCCAGTTCAATTATTTTTCGTTGAGTTTCTTCTTTTTCCGCTTCTATCATGCTCTTGTTTTTCTCCAGATTATCAGCCATTTCATTAAAAACCTCGGCTAGTTTGCCGATTTCGTCTTGAGTGGTTATTCGGGCTCTCTTCTTGAAATTACCAGCCGAAAATTCTTGGGCGATAATGTTCAAATTTTCGATTGCTTTGATGATCGACTGGGATAATTTAAAAGCCAGAAAAGAGGTTGCGGCCAGAACAAGGATAAAAATAAAAACATACAGATACAGAGCTTGGTTAAACTTTTTTTGATCCTCTTCTGCGTTATATCCGGCTTTGATCGACCCGATTTTATGGAGACCAATGAAAATCGGCTGTTCGACTAAGAGAGTTTTTTTATTGTTTAAAATAACATTGGAAAGCACTGCTTCTTGAATATCCTTATTTGAATTGACAATTTGATCTGGCAAATTCCCCAAAAAAGTATGCGCCAGAAGTTTCCCGCTTTCGTTGAAAACCGCCACAAATTCCACGCCTAAACCGTATTCTTTTTCGTCAAAAATAGTTTGCGCCACTTTTTCCGGATTGTTGTTAACAATCGAATCTTTTACCAAATCTGCCAGCCGGCTAACGTTAACTGTCGCCTCATTCTTTGTGTGTTCACCAAAAGCTTTTTCCAATAAAAGATTAGATACCAAAAGAAAACTCGCTCCGACGGAAATTGCCGGAACTAGAAGATAAATCAGAATTTTCGCCCGGATTGATTTCATGTCATTTGCCAGTTGAGATAAATGACTTGGCTTCCTGCCAGTCAGAAAACAAAATAAATTTTCCGTCTTTTATGTAGGTTACGTAAACTCGCCTCATTCCCTGATGCTCCGTATCGCTGAATGAAACAGGCGAAGCTAGTCCTAAATCAAAATTTTTAATTGATTCCATGGCGGAAATAAATTTATCCCGATCGATTTCTTGCCCCGCTCTTTGAAGGCCTTCCGCTAAGATTCGTGCGTTGGCAAACCCCTCCAGCCCCCCAAAGGTCGGCTCATTTTCCGGAAAATATTTTTTGAGCAAAGTAGTGTAGTCATCCACTCCGATCAAAAGATTCTTTTCATACGGCGGTGGAACCACTTCGGTCACAACGACTCCATTGCCATCACTTCCCAGTTCCTGTGCCAGCGCTTCCGAACCGACAAAGGAAACATTTTGAAAAATCGGATTGTATCCTTCACCGCGAGCCAGTTTTATGAACTTTGCCATCGGACTGTAAGTTCCGATCATAACTACCGCTTCAGCTTCCGAGTCTTTTATAGTTTTTAGAGCTTCTTCAACATCCAGCGTTCCGCGTTGAAAGCTGGCTTCAGCTACCGGTTTGAGATCATATTTAGCCAGCGCGATTTGGGCTCCGGTCAGTCCGTCAATGCCGTAAGCGTCATACTGAAAAAAAACCGCCACCTTTTTTATGCCCAAATCTTCCACAATTCCTTGGATGAACGCTCCGACTTCCTCATAGTATGAGGCTCGAATATTGAAAATATATTTTTGAAAGGGATGCCGGAAAGCCTCGGCACCGGTGAATAGTCCGACTAACGGAATTTTTCCCTCGTTTACCAATGGAATGGCTTTTACTCCGGTAGGCGTGCCTACAAAATTAAACAAAATAAAGACTTTTTCATCATTTATCAATTTTTGCGTGTTAATAATGGTTTTTTCCGGGTCATACTGGTCATCGTAGTTTATCAGTTCTATTTTTCTTCCGTTGATCCCGCCTTGCTCGTTGATTTCTTTTAAATAGGCTTCGGCGCCGCGGATGTATTCAGAACCTAAAAAACTGGCATGCCCAGTCAGAGCTGAAGATGATCCGATCTTTATTTTGTCCGGACTGATTCCAATGTTCACCGAATTTTGTATTGGCGCCTCCTTAAAAAATAAGGATTTGATGGTCTTTCTAAAAATCCAACCGGCGGAAATTGCCGCTACTAAAATTATGCTGGCCACGATTATTTTTTTCACAAATTTAAAATAAAAAATTAACTTTTTGCGCTTAGCGGCTTTCCAGTTTTTTGATTTTTTCCTTCAGCTCAATCATTTTCATTTCGCGATTCACCATTTGCCGGTTCATCTGCTCAAGCGATTCCACCGTTTCCTCGAGCTCCTTGGTTCGTTCCCGAACTTCTTTTTCAACGTTTTCTTTGGATTTTTCCAAGATCATTGTCCTTTCCTTGACCTTTTTTTCCAGCACTATCTGAGCTTCCTGCAATCGGTCAACCATTTCATTGAAAGATCGCGCCAGATCGCCTACTTCGTCTTTAGCGGAAATCACGGCTCTTTCTCCAAGGTTTCCGGCCAAAATTTCGCTGGCGATTTTTTTCACTTGATTTATAGACTTTGACAAAAAATGAGCGTTTAAAATTGCAAAAAGCGTGCTCAAAAGTATAATGGAAAGAAATAAGGCCAGGATTAAATTTTGAGCCTCTTTTTGGACGGAATTGGCCAGCAAATTTATCAAATCTATTTCTTTGACATTATCGCGAATCATATCTTCAAATGTTTCGGAAAACTCTTTTGACATAGCGTCAAATATTTCATAGCTCTTTCTGGACGCATCGATATCTTCAGCCGTGTAATTGCTTGCCAGCCGGTCCGTTTCGAGTTTAAATAAATCGGATTTTTCTTTTATTTCAGCCAAAAGTTCCAGGCTATTTTTCTCTGAAAGATTTTCTTCGTTCTCTTCCGCTTCTTCCGCCTCTTCCACTTCTTCCACTTCTTTTTCAAGTAGATTGGGCCGGGCCAGAACTGACTCTAGGGTTTCGATGTCCGCGAAATATTTTTCCCAACGATTTTTTAGCTCGTCTTTTTTATCCTCCCCCAGCAGAATTTCACCGACATTTGTGCGAATTTTTTCCAAGTCCGCCGGCAACTTTGTGATAAGAATCAGTTCATCAGTTTCAACGTCATGCAGCTTGTTTATGTTGATAACATCCTGAAAACTTCTGAAAATAAAAAAACCTCCCACAGCCAGAATGCCCAGGGCCGCCAACGGGGCGATTAACAATTTTCTTCTTATCTTCATAGCGTTTATTGATTTTTACCGTAATTTGCTCCTCCAATAACAAGCCCGCTCACGTCCATTTTGATTTCTTCTTTAGCAAAGAGTTAACTTTTCCTCTCGTCGCTTGAAAAATTATTTCAAGCTTAAAGATTTACTTTATTTTATTATATTATAGATGCTCTCCATTTACAAACTGGAAAAGTGGGTCATAATTTAAAAAATGTCCTTAAAATTCGGGCGTTTTTTTGATTAATTCGTGCTTGGAGGGCGCCGCTATGGCGTTAGCCACAAAAAGCACTTAAATTTTTACTTATAAAATTTTTTGGGGAAAGTTTAAAAACTTAATAATCATCTGCCTCATAATTTGCTAAAAATCAGTCCTGAAAGGAATTTTCATTCAGTTTTTGGACAAATTATTCCATTCTAGGAAAATTATAAACAACGCTCGAAATTTTATCGCATCATAATATATTGCAGTATTTTGAACAATTAGAACAGTATCTGATTGGTTTATTTTGGCGGAGCTTCTTCCTGAAATTTATCGCTCGTTCGGAATTCCAGACTTCCTTTACCGGATGTTCAAAAATGTTCCCGAAAGAAAATTGCCGGATGATGGTACCATAGTCGCCGAATTGCGGAATCACGCAACAGGGCAGCATTTCGCCGCTAGATGTTATATACGGATAGACCCATGGATAATAACAACTGCCCTTCTTTATCTCGTCTGACGGAAAAAAGCAGGCGATTTTGAAGCGAGCTGCGTATTCAGATATCTCTCTTGTTCTCTGCCCAAAAAGTCCGGAGCTTATGACATCTTTTATGTTTCGAATAGCATCATGCGTATTTTGAAAGGATATCTCTTTGATTTGATACTTTTTCGCCAGATCGACGATCATAAAAATTTCCTGAATATTCTCGATTGTGTCCTTGAACAGACAGACATTGAAAGAAAACTTCGTCACGGTTTCATTCTTCAACTTCGCGATGTGTTCCAGATTTTCCAGCAATGTGGCAAAACTGGCGCCGCAGCGTATCGCTTCGTATCTTTGCGGATCGGCCGTTTCTATGGATATAGCCACTGAATCAATTTTTGATCTTGTCAGGCTGTCCAGGCGTTCTTTGGTCAATATAATTGCGTTCGTCACTACCGCTGTTCTGATGTTTTTCGATTTTGCTTTTTGAACAAAAAGTTCCAGTTCCTTATGCAGCAAACTCTCGCCGATACCCGTAAAATTGATAGAGGTCAGTCCGGGCAATTGCTCCAGCAACCGATCAAACCGTTCGCTGGGAAAATAAAGTTTCAAATAATTTTTGTCTTTTAACGTGCACATTTCGCAGTGCAGATTGCAAAATGATGAAACTTCCAGCTGGATCTCCGAAGGCAGCGGAACGCGACAAGGGATTTTTCCCAGTGCCCAGATATAACCTGAAATGACCACCGGCAGACGGCGTTTTTGCGGCGATTGCCAGACATGCAATATTTTTTCAAGTCCTTTTTTTATATATTTCATTTTTCAAACATAATCGCGTTATAAATTTTTTTCGCCTTATTTTCCCAATTCCACTCTTCCCTTATCAAGTCACGGGCCTCGATAGATGTTTTTTGGTATAATTCTCGGTCATCCAGCAGTTTGATTATGTTTTCGGAAAATTGCTCAAAGTTATTGATTTCCGCTTTCAGCATTCCCTTCGGATAATATGTTTTTAGGGCTTCAAGGTCAAAGGATACGCCGGGCAACCCCCAGCTCATGCCTTCCGCTGCCGCCATCCCCCCGCTGTCATATGTCGCCGGATGGGCGATCATTTTTGACTGTTTGAATATTTCGTATTTTTCCCGGCCGTTTCTGTACCCCAAAAGATCAACATTATTCTCCAGTTTGGCTGTTTTTATTTTATTTCCCAGCTTCTCTCCCAGCGGGCCGTTGCCCAAAACAGCCAGGCGGGCATTTTTCTTTTTCTGACAAACCATATGCCAAATGTCCACCAGCTCCAGCACGCCTTTTTGCCAATGGAACCGTCCGACAAAACAGGCATCGTATTTTCTTTTGTCAGGCGAGATAACCGCGTTGGAAGCCAAATATTTTTCCGACTCTGTCATATCAACTCCGCCTTGTATGGCGATAATTCTATTTTTTTCTCTTTTTTTGGTTATGAATCTTTCCACGTCCGGCTCGGAAGTCACGAAAACAAAATCGGCATAGTGACGCACGATAAAATAGGACAGACGCTGCGAAAGCCAGTATAAAAATCCGCGAAATCTATCCGTTCCCCGGTAAGGGCATACCCGCGAAAATGGAAAAGGAGCAAAAAGATAATAAGCCGCGATCCATTTTATTTTCCGATTTTTAAGTTTGGCGTAAAAAGCCGGTAAAAAATCTGGGTAGAAATCAGAAATAGAATAGATATAATCGGCTTCTTTGAAAAGGGCGGAATTTTTTCTGACGGTCCGCATGCCTTTTACAAGCATTCTTATTTGATAATATAATACGCGCCTGACTGAAAAAATATTATCCTCGTCATATTTATCAGTTTCGACACACCAAACATCATCCATCCCTTCCTGCCGAAGACGGTTTATCGCTCTCGCCGAACCAAAAAAAATCCGGCTGGCGTTTTTCCAATGTTTGAGCAAATTGATATAGATCGTTGTTCCGCCGCTCATCCCCTGACCGCTGTCGGTATTGCCGATAAATATTATTTTTCGCATATTTTTTTCAATGGACTGCTTCCTTTTCCTTTTATAAAACGGGGCGGCGTTCGAAACCAGATGGGCTTATTTTTCCATGATTTATTTTTCCAAAATAAAGTTTTCCAAAACAAGCACGTCCATTCCGGTTGAATAAAAAGTGCGGATAGCGTCCTTGGGAGTCAGACAAACCGGCTCGCCCTGATCATTAAATGAAGTGTTCAATAAAGCGGGAATTCCGGAAATTTTCTGAAACTCACTGATTAATGCATGATAACGCGGATGAGTTTTTCTCGATACCTCCTGAACCCTCGCCGTTTTGTCCACGTGTATTGCCGCCCAAAGATCATTGATTTTTTCAAGCTTTGTTTTGAAAGTTAACAGCATAAAAGAAGAAGGGTGATAATTTTCGAAATAATCAGCGGCGTATTCTTTCAGAATAGAAGGCGCGAAAGGACGCCAAGACTCGCGGTGTTTCACTTCTTTGTTAATTTTGTCTTTTATTCCCGGAATTGAAGGATTAGCCAGAATTGATCGGCCGCCCAAGGCGCGCGGACCGAATTCCATCCGCCCAGAAAACCAGCCCACGATTTTACCTTCGAATATTTTTCGCGCTATTTCCGAAAGAGAACTTATCTTTCGATAATTTAGCTTTGCTTCCTTAAGCAGTGCTTCTATTTCTTCATCAGAATATTGAGGCCCAAAATATGCGTGTCTCAGAGGTTCGCACGATTTTCCTGTCTCGTTGAAATAAATCTCCGCGGCCGCTCCCAAAGCGGTTCCGGCATCATTAGCTGCCGGTTGAATAAAGATATCGTCAAAGCAATCAAGCCGCATAACTTTAGAATTCATATCGCAATTTAGAGCCACGCCACCAGCCAGACAAACATTTCTAATTTTCTTTTTTTGGCAAAGAGCTTGAGCGACGCGCGCAACAGCTTCCTCCAAAAAGTTTTGTACCGTCGCGGCTAAATCCTTATACTCCTGCGCTATTGGCGCATTTTTGTCTCTTTTTTTGAACCGCTTTTCCAAAACGTTTGCCCAGCCGGACTTCAGCGCGTATCCCCCATGGGTAAGCTCGGCAATATCTTTGAGCAGTTCCGGCTTGATTTTCCCATAAGCCGCCAATCCCATCAGTTTGCCTTCGTGGCTGTGCTTTTTAAAACCGCAAACTTCCGTCGTGTTGCCATAAAGCCAGCCGAGCGACTGATTCATCGGCACAATCTTTAATGGAAATATCTTTCCATCTTCAAAATATCCGAACAAACCCGCGTTGTTCTCTCCTGTTCCATCAATAGAAATTATGATTGATTTTTCAAACCCGGAAAATCTGACAGCGCTGGCCGCGTGAGCCTGATGATGCAAAACGTATCTCAATTTTTTCCAGCTCGTGCCGGTCTTATCCAGACTGAAAAAAAACTGCTTGAGGCGCATCATTTTAATAAAATATTCTAGATAGGCTCCGTTTTCCGGTATCAGTTTACCCCAATTTCCTTCCCCGATATTGGAAACTATGTCTTTCGCCCAGCTTTTGAAAACACCATCAAAACCAACGGCAACAAAATCAATATCCGAAAGAGCGATCTCGCCTTTCTTCAGGCAATATTCAATGGCGTGCTGGGGGATCATTCTGGGCGCATGCTTGATACGCGTAAAACGTTCCTCCTCGGCAAAGGCGACAATCCTGCCATCCTCAATGAGACAAGCAGCTGTATTTTCCGAAATTGTAGCGGTTATTCCCAATATTTTCATGGGTTTTCTCAATTTTACTTCAAACTTTGTTAGACAAACTTTTGCCCTCCGAACCTTGTTTAATCCGGCGAACACTAAATAATTCGAAGGCTAAACAGGGAAAATAATAAGTCAAAAGCTGGCTTAAAGCCGCGATGGCAAACCAAAAGATTTTCGGGCGGAAACGGATTGAAACCAAAAGATCATCCCCCATCGTGTTATTCCGCCCTTCTTGGCGCAGAAATTTTAATCCGGCCAGCCCATAGCTTTGATAGCCAAGCTTTTTTATTTTAGCGCAATTCCAACCAGAAAGATGCTTTTGCCAGGGGTTATTGTCTATTTCTTTTTGCGCCAAAAAACCATTAGGAGAGGCTACTATCACCTTCTTTTTTGCCCATTTTTCGGCTTTTTTTAGCGCCTCCAAAGCGTCCGCTTCCGCAAGATGTTCTATGACTTCGATAAGGATCACAGCATCAAAACTTTGCTCCGGAAAATCAAGTTCCTCGATTTTTTTGGCTAAATATTTCCCATGGGTATCCTTTTTCTGAGCCTCACGCAAATATGGCAGAAATGGTTCCACGCCGACACTGTATTTTATATTTTCACAATATTGCAGCGGAGACGACGGTCCACAACCCAGATCCAACACGCTTTCGCAGTCTGCCAGTTCTTTTCGCAGACAATACTCCAGAGTGTGAAACAGCGCCCCGATGAGTTTTGATTTATGCAGTTGATTGATTATTTTTTTCACAATTTATAAGTGAATTTTATCCCTGTCAGACTTTTTGAATTGATTTTGTTTTTGTACCAATCAACCAAAAATGCAAGGATGAATGGCGGCACGACCAAACATCCGGCGCTGAAAAACCAAAGTCGCGAGCTAAAAATGTTCTGCCACCGATATTTGATAAGATGCCAAATTTCCCTTAGGAGATATTTGTACCGGGAAAAGTTTCTAATCTGAACCAGACCAATGTAATTTCTGGCCACAAAATCACGCACGCAATATTTTTTGATTTTCGCAAATTCTTTTTCCAAAAAAACAGCGTCAAACATTTCCACCCAGCTTTGTATCGGCGACTTATCGTATATGCCGGATATTTTTCTGGACTGGCTCGTGCTAATCCTGACCGCGACATTATAATCTCTCAGAAAAATTATCGGGTGTTTTTTGAATATGGAAGCGAATGGATAAACATGACAAGGAAAAATATCCGGATGAAACGCCCGATCCATAAATTTTTTTCGGTAGGCAAGTCCGGAAAGCTGGTCCAGAGATTCAAAAACCGTGATTATCTTGGCTGGTTCGTCGTTTATATTCACGACTTCATCCTGCTTCTGGTTCAGTTGTCTTTTGGCCCGCACCGGTTTTTCAATCGATTCATCAAACCAAAAATATGGCCGAGTGACCGCTCCGATATCTTCTGAGCGTTGGAACGCCCGACAAGTGTCATCCAAAGCGTTAGCGCCCAAAATATCATCCTGTCCCATTAAATAAATGACTTCTCCATCGGCCTTTTTTCGCGCTTCTTCCAAGTTCCCCGGATAGCCGAGATTTTTTTCGTTTTTGAAAAATTTTATCCGCCGATCGCTGAAGGACCGAACAACCTCCTCGGTTTTGTCGGTCGAACAATCATCATTGACAATGATTTCATAATTCGAAAAACTCTGCGATAAAATGCTTTTCAACGTATCGCCGATAACTGAGGCTCCATTATAGCTTGGAATCAAAATGCTGAATTTCATCTTTTTAGCAAATAGTTAAACCCCACCAAAAATCTCAAAAAATACATGCTGATCGCTAACCGAGGATTAAAAAATAGTTTTTTCCATCTTCCGTTTTCCATAAATACGCCAAAAAATCTGTAAAAGAAACTAAATTGCTTCCTTATGTCCGGATCGTTTTTTCCCCACTTGGCAATATATTTTTCAAAATCTTTGGCATAATAAACTTTCTTTCTGATATATTTTCGCAGGTTAAATTCTTTTTCATTATGATAAAGAGGGCTTTTGATCAGGCCGGTTTTGCCGTTTTTCCTGATTTTTTTGTCAAAATCCCAGTCTTCCGGACCGGTCAGGTTTTCATCAAAACCGCCGACGTTGAGAAAAACTTCTTTCCGGATAAAACGCACCGCGTCAATTACCGTGCCATCATAAAAACTTCGCTCAAATCGCCGGACTTTATTCCAAAAATTTTTCCCCGCCACAATTTCCGGAATATATAAAGCAACAATGTTTTTATTTTTTTCCAGCAGATCTGCGCTTTCTGAAACTAGATTTTCCGACAAAATCATGTCGGCATCCAAATAAAAAACATATTTTCCGCTCGCTTTTTCCACGCCGAAATTTCTCTGCGCCGAACGCTCCGGACCGTAATCAAAAACTTTTTTTGTGTATTTTTTGGCAATTTCCTTGGTCCGATCAGCCGAATTGTTGTCTACGACAATTATTTCCGTATCTTCGGCTGGAAAAGACTGCTTGGCGATTGATTCCAAGCAGTTTTTAATATTTATTTCCTCGTTTTTCGTAGTAACGATGATTGATACTAGCATAAAATAATCCTTCCGATTATCCGCTATCTTTTCACGAACTCGACCTCATCAGGCAAATCACAGAACAATGATTCATCGGCCCGTTGCCTTTGGCTTGTTTCAGAAACAGAAATTTTACCTTTTTTCTGGGCAATTATTTGCCCCTCGGCCTGAATATAGTATAATTGAATCACTAAAAAAATGAAACTATGTCTCTCGATTCGCGGCAAAAGCAATACGTAAAAAAAAATCTGCAAACTTTTTCTCCGCGGCAAATAGCCGATTATTTGGGTCTTCCCGAGAAAGAGATAACCGATTATCTGAAAAAGCAGTGGCGCCCGGAAAAATATCAAAAGTATATCAGGCGTTTTTCGGATACTCCGGCAACTCCTGTTTCTTTTAATTTCAAAAAATTTTTTGAGGAAAATAAATTTATTTTGGCAATTTTGACTTTCCTGGTGGTTGTTTCTTACGCGAATTCGCTCACCAACGGCCTGGTTTCCGATGACATACCGACCATAACTAATAACCCTGACATTGGTAAATTTTTTGGTTTTGTTCTCACCTCGCCTTTTGGACTCATCCAGCGCCTGATCTATTTTTTCGCTTTCAAGCTTAACGGATTAAATCCCGTCCTCTACCGGTTGCCGAATATTCTTTTCCATTTAGGAACTACCTTTTCTGTTTTTCTGATTCTTTATCTGACTGCTCCGCGAACACTGGCCATTATGGCCGCCGCTCTCTTCGCCGTCCATCCGATTTTTGCTGAATCGATTACTTGGATTTCCGGCAGCCCTTATTCCCAGCAGGGTTTCTTTTTTTTGCTTTTTTTCGCCCTTTACCTCCTCTCCAAGCAAAAGCCGAAGCTTTTTTATTTGGCTTTTTTTGTTTTTCTTCTTTCAATTTCCGCCCTGGCTCGGGGAGCCGTTGCCCTGATAGCCGTCTTCATATATGAATGGTTTTTTGGAAACCTAAAGGAAAGCTGGAAAAAAATGCTGCCGTTTTTCATTATCAGCGGCATCGCGGCAATTTTTCTGATCAGCCAGACCGACTATCGCATCAGCGAACTCAAAAATACCTACTACCTAAATCCGGGAACTGACAGCCTTTTGATCAAGGTTCCGACTTCGGTTTCTAGCTATTTTCATCTGTTGATCTGGCCGAACAGTTTATCGCTTTACCAAACCGAGATGCTTTTCACCCCATGGGAATACCGCCTTACCGTGCTGGTTCTTTTGATATATGCCGGTTCAATCGTTTATTTTTACAAAAAAAACAAGCTGCTTTCTTTTTGGCTGATTTTTTTCATCTTGCCGCTTATACCGACACTCACGCCAATGCGCATTGCCTGGGCGGTAGCCGAAAGATATGCCTACTTGGGCGCGACAGGAATCATTGTGGTTATCGCCTATGCTTTTTTCACACTGTCGGAATATAAAAAGATTCGGATAGCGGTTTACCTTATTTTTTGGCTGGTTGTCACGACTTTTTCTGTGCGAACGATAATCAGAAACCAGGATTGGAAGAATGAAGAAACCCTTTGGTTTGCTACCGCCAAAACTTCTCCCTCCGGCTCAACCATTCACAATAATCTCGGCAATGTTTATTCCTTGAAAGGCGACTACGAAAAAGCTATCGAGGAATTTAGTTTAGCCATTAAAATCAATCCGACCTATGGCGATGCTTATCACAATATCGGCAATATCTATTACCAAATAAAAAAAATGCCAGAGGCGGAAGAAAGTTACCGTAAAGCATTGGAGCTTAACCCAAGATTGTGGCAATCACACCAAAATCTGGCGGCTGTCTATTACACAGAAGGGAAATATGATCTGGCCGATGAGGAAATAAAAAAAGCCCTGGAAATAAATCCTGGTGATGAAATACTGCAAAAGAACGCGGCGCAGATTGAAGGCGTCCTTCAACCGGCGCAGTCTCAGACAACTTCGCCAGCAGTCAGAAATTAATTTTTCTTTTTCTTTGATGAAAAATCCCTCAGGTGGCCAATGACCTTGAGCCCGGCGCGAATAAGAAAATTGACATCATTCCAATTCCGGATTGAACCGAGCTTTCGAACCAACGCCTTCGGAGCAAGAAATGCCCGATACAATTCCTGGGTCATTTTTTTTATCTCTTCCGCGCTGAACCCTGTCTTTATGACTGGCTCGCTTTGGTCAAAACCTTCATAATCCGAGGTTAGAAGAAGATCATTTTCTCGGCAGTATTCATATAGCGATGTTCCAGGATACGGAATGATGATGGTGGCTTGCAAAGTAGCAATTAGATTTTCGCGAATCAGATCACGAATAAAGGACAGTGTTTTTCGCATATCATCTTTCGTTTCCCATGGATATCCGACCATCACCGTGAGATGCGGCTCTAGACCGGCCAAGACACAATCCCGGAGCGCCGGTTTTATTTCTTCCACTTTGAGCCCCTTGTTGATCCGATCTAGAGTTTTTTGGTTGGCCGATTCCAGTCCGAACAAAACCATCCGAAATCCCGCTTGTTTCATCATCTGCCAAACTTTTTTATCGCGGATGGCGTTGAGACGCATATTGCAGTCAATCACGACTTTTTGGCTATATCCGCGCTCGATCATTCCTTGGCAAAAATCTTTCAGCCACTCTCCACCCGGCAAAGTACCTGAGTCTTCCATAATCTCCTTGACGCCCAATTTCACCAATTGACCGACTTCCTCCAAAGCTTTTTCTGTCGAACGCCGACGGTAATTTTGGCTGGGGAAAAGAGTTGTCCAGGAACAAAAAGAACACTTTCCCCACCAGCAGTCGCGCCCATTCATCACATAGGCACCGGGAGTGCGTTTGAAGTTACCGTTTTTATAAGCGTAAAGTTTCCACTTTGTCAGCTCTCTGTCAATTTGAGGCAGCGCGTCAAAATTGTTACGGCAGATGTCCGCCAGCCCGGAATTGGCAATTTCTTCTTTTTCATTTTTATAATACACTCCGCCAGCGAGCGGTTCTTTTTGACTCAAATAGTTTGCCAGATTCAAAAGAGCGAAATCATAATCTCCGCCAGTCAAAATATAATCAGCCATGGAATTTTTCAAAGACTCTTCTGGAAGCGCTGTTACGTGATCGCCCATTAGCGCAATTTTTAATTTTAAATTTCTATTTTTAAATTCTTTTTTCAATTCATCGATTATTTTCCAGTGACGCTTTATCACCGGAGTTTTGGTTTCAATCGCGACAATGTCAGGTTTTTCTCTGACGATCCTTTCAAGCCATGATCCATAGTTTAATTCTTCGGCAATGCCGTCATCCCAAAAAACTTCATAGCCGTTCTTGGACAGAAGCGTGGCGGCAGAAGCTGGAACAACCGGATATATATATGTAGGATCGGAAAACCATTGGAACTGGCGGTTCTGCGACAAAAGTGGCACGCCTTTTTTTGATTCCAATGGCGGAAAAGAAATGGCAATCTTCATGCAGTTTTTGGGCCATCCGATGTCTTTCGGCCGGTGTGGTCGCAAGACATCGGATGTCCCTGCGTTAACGTAATTTACTTTTTAACTCTCGTGTAAAAACAAACCCCTGTATGAATCGCAGTCCATAAACAATATGCGAAAGAACTATGTAATAGAGAGCAGCTAGCGCAATGAGTATTTTTTTTTCATGCGTGTATATGTCGTAAAAAGCATTGCCGAGCGCCACTAGATAAACGCCCCAGCCGAAAAGATATAATTTGAAAATGAAATTGCTCAAAAAACTTCCGATTCCCCCAAAAATTATGAAAAGAACCAACAAACTCGGCATAAAGTAGCGCCAATTAAAAGAAGTTTGGGAAAATCTTTTGGCAAAAAATCCCCGGTGGAGCCCATACGCGCTAATCTGCTTCAAATGCTGTTTCAAGCTTTCCCGCCGGTGATGGTAAACGATAAGCGCCGGATCGTAAAGCACTTGGATATTTTTTTTCGTCAAGAGTTCCCAGCACAGGAAAGTGTCTTCGCCCGGCCAATACCGGCACTGAAAGCCGCCCAGTTCTTTGAATACTTCCCGCCGGATAGCCAGATTCACCGTCGGCCAGTCTTTGACGAATTTTTTCCTTCCGACCGGCCGGTAGCGTTCCGGAAAACCGCCGGAAAGATGGCTTAAAAACATGGCGCCGGAAACCCTTTGCCAAAAATTGCTTTCACTTGGAGTAAGCGCCGGCCCGCCCATAGCGGCAATATTTTTATCCGCGAAACCTTTTTCCAAAATTTCCAAGAAATTATTTTCCGGATAAGCGTCATCGTCAATGAAAATAAAAATTTCACCCCGGGCGTCCCGAAGGGCCAGATTCCTTTTTCCGGCCGGATCGGCCGGACCGCTGGGAATTTGACGGGTTTTTTCCCAACGCTCACCCGTAGTTTCGTCCGGATAAATGATGATCTCAAAATCATCGCGTTTCATCGCCAGGGCTTTCGGGATCAGGTCCCGCACGAACTGGTTTATGGTTTTGGTGGGAATGATGAAGCTGTATTTTATCATAATTGAAGATTATCTTCTTTTGGCACAAAGCGGTACCGGTGGGACAGATTCAAAAAAAGCATCAGCCCCCAGCTCACAAAAAAAGCGCCCGAAATATAGATGATAATGGCCCGCAGATCGGACCGGGCCGATACGACGCCCGCCGCCATTAAAATAACGGATGCAAACAGAACCAGAGACGATTTGAATTCCTGGCGCGCCAGAGCCAGGTTGGATTCCAGCGTAAGCAAGGAAAGCCAAAAAGCCATAATTCCAAAAAGCCAAAGGTTGGAAGCGAAAACCAGATATTTCTGTCCGAATAATATTTTTACGAAAAAATCCGGGAAAAAATAATACGCCGCGATTATCGGAAGGCTGATGAAAATTATCAGCCCGTATGACCCGAGGATGGCTCTTTTACTGGCCGGCTTGCCTGCGTACCCGTCCGAACACGCGACCGGAAAAAGTACGCTAATTATAGCTAAATTAAGCCACAAAATTATCTTGCCTAGAACGCCCAGCGCCGCATAATAGCCGGCAATCTGGCCGGCCGCGATATTTTTAACCAGCGCGACATCCGCATTGCTGGAAAGCGCCAGCCCTAAAGAAAAAAATAAAATGCTGGAAAAATTCTTTTTGAAATTCGTCCCGCTGAAATATTTTTCCCGCCAGACCGAATCAGCTGTTGAATTTTTTGGTTTTTCCCACTTTTTGTAAAAATAAAATCGCGCCATCGCCCAGCTGGCCGTCGCTGAAATCAGCAGCGACCACATTACCGCGGAAGCATTCGGAAAAAATAAAGCCAGCGCGTAACCGCTCAAAACTTTTATTAAGACTGCTGCCACGCCGATAGCGCCGAGCGCCAAAAAATCACTCCAGCCCTGGAGTGAATTCAGATACAGCCCGGCGTAAAAAGAAACAATTACAGAAAGACCGGCCACCGCGATCCCCTGATAACCGTCCAAATGAAGCAGATATTTCACAAACGGCAAAGCCAGCAGAAAAATGAGCAAAAATCCCAAAACGCCTTTTTTAATTTTGCTTTTTAAAAAGTCCAAAAAAATAACTTGCCCCTCCCTGTCGCCATGGAGAGAAAAAACGGCCGAATTTTTCACGGCAAAAAAAGAAAAGGCTGAGAAGAAAACCCCGAAAATGAGGGAAAGGGAAATGATGGCCTGCAGTTCTCCGTATTGTTCGACTGACAGCTGGCGAGAAACCGCGAAATGGAAAAAATATCCGATCAGTCCGCCGGCCACAATACTGACCAGGTAAATTAAGTTATTTTTGAAAAATTTGCCCTTTTCCATAAGCTAAATGAGTATTCTGAATATAGCAAAAAAAGACTTACTTTTCAATTCTTGTGGTTTTTAAAGATTTAGTCTTTTTGCGGCAAGATAAGCCCGCATTTTACAAATAGGGCAATAAACGTTTTTTTGATATACTTTAAGAAAGATTTTATGCCAAGCGATGAGACAAAACAAATAGACTCTCTTATCATCGGGGCCGGGCCGGCCTGTTCAAATACAACAATATGGATCATTCCATTTTGACTGGCCTGCGCGCGGCCGAAAATATCCTGGGGGCCAAGAATGATACTTGGAACATCAATTGCGACCAGGAATATCAGGAAAAAAAATAAAAAAACTGCCATTGCTGGAGTTTCTTTTTTGCTAAAAAATTCCTGGGGATTTAGCGGGAAACATAAACCTGACTTTCTTCAGCGCTACACGCTCTGACCGTCACAAGCCCGTTGCTATCCCTCAGCACCGTGTATTGAGTTTGAGAACTGGATCCGTCCGTCGGATCATAAGGAATCTCTTTTAAATATCTGACCAGCTCTGCCGACAAATCAAGACAGCCATCGGGAGCATTGCATCCGCCGTTGCCATTAGTGCATCCATAAGCCTCTGCCCCGAGCATCCGTTCGTCATCCGCATCCAATCCGCTGGGAAAAGAGCCTTTGTTATCTATAATGTACTGATGAACGGCGCTTAATATTGTTTCCACATCCGAAGTTCTTCGCGCGTTGCGCGCATCCCGAAAGCGAGTAGCTGGATCAAGAGCAACAAAAACTACCACGGCCAGGGTAGCGATAATTCCAATGACCAAAAGCAACTCGACTAAGGTAAATCCTTTCGTTGATGATTTTTGATGGTTTTTTGCTATCTTGTTTATGGAATTCATATGTTGATATTATACCATGAAATATCCAATGGGCACATCAATTTCGGAAAACATCTTTGATATATTTTTCGATCTCACTAATCAGCCGGTTTTCAATTCAAACTTTTTTTTCGCAGCTATCGGCACCTCCGCTAGAATGCTTTCCTGAATAGCGGCTGTTTGTTTCCTTCTTTTCGGTATTTTTACCGCTTTCCTTGTCATCGACCGCGATATTTTTTCTCTTG
>Ga0172375_10002466_pt1 | contig 28691 bp, 19 predicted proteins | sample LakKiv1m_FD_114537 | JGI IMG/M metagenome (GOLD analysis project Ga0172375, IMG submission 114537) | Freshwater microbial communities from Kabuno Bay, South-Kivu, Congo - kab_092012_11.1m | ecosystem: Environmental > Aquatic > Freshwater > Lake | place: Democratic Republic of the Congo... | reverse complement strand
GACCTGCTGGTGCCGGCTGTTGCGGAAAGCTGCGGTAAAAAATCAGCATAAGCCGATTTGATATCAAAATAAGCTGAATTCTTTTTGGCAATAGCCTGCAGCACAGAAGGATTATTATTGACCAATTCGTCAAAATCAGGATTTTGTTCAACAGTATCAGAAATTTCAAAATCGCCTTTAACAACTATCGGTTCAAATTCTTCGCGGCCCATTTCTTTATTTAACTTTACCTGCATCAATTCAAGATCCCTCTTTGCCTGCGAAAGCTCAAAGTTTGCCTGGGCAACATTAGCCTCTGCCGTCAATAGGGCGCCTTTGTGTTCCAGCCCGGACTCATAACGCAAAGATATCAGCATCAAACTGCTTCTTCTAATCTTTACAATTTCCTCTATTACCTTTATTAATTCCTGTTCTTTGAGCAGATTAACAAACGCTGACCTAAGATTATATCTTACTTCGGACGAGGTGAAGCGGTAACTTTCCTGCGCAGCCTTTATGTCCTGGGAAGCGGATTTTATCTCGTTAGCTGTATTTCTGCCGTCGAAAATAAGCTGCGTGGCGCTTAAGCCGTAGGAATAAGAATCGGTTGTCGTAGTAGTGCTTGAACCAGAAGTTACGGTGGTTTTTTTTGTCGTTGAGGCATCAAGACTGGCGTCAACTTGAGGATACAGGCCGCTTGCGGTTATCGTCTTTGCATCTTCTTTTTGCTTAACCGCTTCCGCTGACGATATTAAATCAGGATTATTTTTTGCCGCCTCTTTTAAACAATCCTGCCAGGCAAGAATTTCTTCTGCGGCTGCTCCGCGCGCTATAAGGCAGATAAATAACAAAATTATTGAGAAAACTATTATTTTTCTCACCATTATAATTATATAAATATGATTATCCTGTGCTTTTTTTTATTTTAGCCAGCATTTCTGCGGTATGGGACAAAAACTCATTAAACTGCTCCACAGGCACTAAGCCGATAGGCCTATCCTTATCAGCAAGGACAATCAGCTTGTCGCCGGGGTTAATGTTATACACCTTCCTCACATTAGCAGGGATAACCACCTGCCCCCGTTCGCCTACGGTCACCATACCGAATGCTTTGGGCATAGGGAATTTACTCATCTCCAGCCTCCTTAAAATGTATCCAGATTGATAGTATGATTTGTATGACTTATATGAAAAGGATAACATTTCATTTAAATCATGTCAAGGGAAAATAGAAAAAGGTTACTCCGCTTTGCAGAAGTAACCTTATAGGAATAGATTAATTATTTCTGGTTATTTGACTCTTTCGCTTGGTGAAAGAGGCGCGGGATTTTCCTGGACTACCGTCGGCAGCCCTATCTTGTCAAGCAACCCTATAAACGGATTGGGATCCAATTCTTCCACATTAACCATAGTCTTGGCATCCCAGTCGCCTTTGGCGATAAGAATCGCGGCGGCTGTAGGAGGAACTCCGGCAGTATAACAGATAGCCTGCGACTCTACCTCTTTGTAACACTCGGCGTGGTCGCAGGTATTATAAATAAAGATTTCCTTTTTCTTACCGTCTTTGGTGCCTTTGACAAAGTTGCCGATACAGGTCTTTCCTGTATAGTTCGGCGCAAGAGACAAGGGATCCGGCAGAATTGCCTTTATAACTTTTAAAGGGACTACTTCTACGCCCTCGGCGGTCTTAATGGGTTTCTCCGAGATTAAACCTAAATTGACCAATACCGAGAAAACATTTATGTAGTGGTCGCTAAAACCCATCCAGAAACGGATGCTGTTGGCATCTATATTTTTCGATAACGAATGAAGCTCGTCATGGCCGTTTAAATACACAGGCTGTTTGCCCACAACCGGAAAATCATAAATCATTTTTATGGAATGGACTTTTTCCGCGACCCACTTCCTATCAATCCATGTCCATACCTTCTTGAATTCTCTGAAATTTATCTCCGGGTCAAAATTGGTGGCAAAATACTTTCCGTGGTTTCCGGCATTGACATCCATTATGTCTATGGTATCTATTTTGTCAAAATGGTGTTTTACCGCAAGCGCGCAATAGGCGTTTACCACTCCAGGGTCGAACCCAACGCCTAAAATAGCGGTGATGCCTTTTTTCCTGCAGCGATCTTTGCGTTTCCATTCGTAATTAGCGTACCAAGGCGGATCTTCGCAGACTTTATTCGGGTCTTCGTGTATCGCCGTATCCATATAAGCTACGCCCGTATTAATACAAGCCTCCAGCAAAGACATATTTACATATGCCTGGGCAAGATTAATCACTATCTGCGAACCGGTTTCTTTTATGAGCTTCATCGTGGCGGGAACATCCAAAGCGTCTATCTGCCTGGAATATAATTTCTTGCTTTTATCCTTAATATGATTCTTCTTCTTTACGCTATCGATGATCGCGTCACATTTATGCTGTTTTCTGGAAGCAATGCAGATATCTCCTAATATATCGTTATTCTGCGCGCATTTATGCGCGGCTACGTGAGCGACTCCTCCTGCTCCGACGATTAATACATTTTTCTTCATAAATTCACCCTCCCAATTAAACTATTAGTGAATTTACCCCGAGTCCGCTATTAATCCAGCGGCGGACGAAGGGTCAAATTTTCTATCACGACAAACTACCAACAAAATCTTTATAGCCAAACTTCTTTACTATCTCAATCTTTCCGTTCAGCCTCTTTACAACAATAGAAGGCATATTAAGCCCATTAAACCAGTTTTTCTTAACCATAGTATATCCTGCGGCATCAGAAAACTTAATGATGCTGCCGACTTTTAACGGAGATTTAAAATTATATGTTCCGAACACATCTCCCGCAAGGCAGGAGCGGCCGGCAACCATATATTTATATCTCCCTGCGCCTGTGTCTTTTACTTTGGCGCTCTGACGGTAAATTAACAAATCCAGCATATGCGCCTCAGTAGAGGCGTCAACCACCGCAATGTCAATTTTATTACGGACGATATCAAGGACTCTTGTAACTAACTCTGTAGACTCGGTGACGCTGGTTTCGCCTGGCTCCAGATAAACCTGGATTTTAAAACGGCTGCTAAAATCCTTGAGCTTCTTGCAGAATTTATCTACAGGATAACCTTGTCTGGTAAAATAAATCCCGCCGCCCAGGCTCGCCCATTCCACGCGCTTCAGCAAATCCGCGTATTCATCGCTAATGTAATCCAGGCTGGAAGATAAATTTTTAAAATCATTATTTTCGCAGTTAAAGTGAAACATTACGCCGCTTATTAAAGGAAGCATTTTAAAAAGCGCCTTCTTGTCTATGACGCCCAGGCGGGAAAACTCGCGGTTAGGGTCGGCTAAATCAAAACGCGAATAGCTTATTCGAGGATTTACGCGCAAGCCAATCTTACAGCCGCGCGCGTAAGGGATAAACATTTTCAATTGCGACAGTGAATTAAAAATTACCTTGTCGCAAAACCGGCTGGCTTGTTTTACGTCTTCTTTGGAATAGGCCACGCAATAGGCATGAGTCTCCTTGCCGAATTTTTCATATCCAAGCCGCGCCTCGTAGAGAGAGCTCGATGTCGTGCCATCCATGTATTTTTTCATTAACCCGAATACGCTCCACGTAGAAAAACACTTAAGCGCCAATAAGGATTTGGCGCCGCAGCGCCGCCTTACACGTTCGATTATCTTAAGGTTCCTCAGCAGCCTGCGCTCGTCGATTAAATAGTATGGCGTCTCTAGGGTCATCTAGGTGAAATTAACCGGCAAAAAGCCGTATTGATTATTTTTTATATTAATCAATAATCAATCGCTTTGCAAGTCTTTTTTACGGCAGGGCCTGATTTTTGTTTGGGCGGGAATAGTATATAAATTAGTAAATATTATTTTTTATTTAACGCTAATGCCGCTCTGATAAAATCTCGAAAAAACGGATGCGCTTTGTCTGGCTTTGATTTAAATTCAGGATGAAACTGGCAGGCAACAAACCAGGGATGGTTACTTAATTCAACTATCTCGACTAAATTCTTCTCAGGGTTGATTCCGGCGAAAATCATTCCTTTATTTGACATTGCGTCTCTGTATTTATTGTTGAATTCATATCTATGCCTATGGCGCTCGGAAATCCTCTCTTTTTTATAAGCCTTAAAACTATGTGTCTGCTTAGTCAAGACACAGGGATATTTTCCCAGACGCATAGTTGCACCCATATCTTTTACATTTCTCTGTTCCTCCAAAAGGCTTATTACGGGGTATTTTGTCTTTTTGTTAAATTCGGTGGAATTAGCGTTATTTAAACCGCAGACATTCCTGGCAAATTCAATCACGGCTATCTGCATGCCTAGGCATATGCCGAAATAAGGTATATTATTCTCTCTGGCGTACTGGGCTGCTTTTATTTTTCCTTCTATGCCCCTATTGCCAAAACCTCCGGGTATCAGTATGCCTTTTGAATCCTTAAGGAATTTCTCAACTCCCTCATTCTCTATATCCTCGGAATCAACTTTATTAATAATAACCTGCGCGTCATTTGCGACGCCGCCGTGCACCAGGGCTTCATAGATTGATTTATAAGCATCCTGCAGGGTAATATATTTACCAACGACGGAAATCTTAACTTTATTTGAAGGCTCTTTTAATCTCTTTAAAACAAATTCCTTCCAGCTTTTTAAATCTTGCTCTTCGCATTTTAAATTCAATTTACGCAGAATCAAATCATCCAGAAACTCGTTTTTAAGCCACACAGGGACTTCGTATATGTATTCTACATCCGGAACTGCGATAACGGCCTCTTTGTCAACATTGCAAAATAAGGCAATTTTTTCACGCGCCTCCTGAGGAATTACTTTTTCTGTCCGACACAACAAGATATCGGGAATAATACCTATTTCGCGAAGCGTGCCAACGCTATGCTGAGTGGGCTTGGTCTTTATTTCTCCTGCTGCCCTGATATAAGGGATAAGCGTTACGTGAATATTAATTGCATAACCCATACCGACTTCCTGACGCAACTGCCTTATAGCTTCCAGAAAGGGCAAACTTTCTATATCGCCTACTGTTCCGCCAATTTCTATAATAACGATATCTACGCCGCTCTCATGCGCTACTTTCTTAATGCACTTCTTGATTTCATCAGTGATGTGCGGGATAATCTGCACGGTCTTCCCCAAATAATCTCCGCGCCTCTCCCTATTGATTACTGAATAGTAGATTTTCCCTGTTGTGATATTGTTGTCTGCCGTGAGTTTGGCGTTTGTAAAACGCTCATAGTGGCCTATATCCAAATCAGTCTCTGCGCCATCGTCAGTAACATATACCTCGCCGTGCTGATATGGATTCATCGTGCCTGGATCAACATTTATATAAGGGTCACATTTTATAAGTGATACTTTTAGCCCTCTCGATTCTAAAAGTTTGCCTATTGAAGAAGATGTGATACCCTTACCTAGACTTGATACTACTCCGCCTGTTACAAAAATATATTTTGGCATATTAATCTCCTTATCGTTCTTGCAACTTTTTTTCTAGAGAATGCGCCCACTCTGCATATAATTTTTCTAACAATAAACTAATTAATTCTTCTCCATTGTTTACAACCTTTAAATCATTGCCGCCACATTCTCCAATTGCGCAAAATGGCGCTTTGTTCTTCTTAGCAATATCCGCTATTTTATCGAAAGATTCCTTACCGCAAGAAATTATAACTCTTGATTGGGATTCGCCAAAAAGAAGCGCATCTTTCCTTAGATTAAAAGGTAAATTATAAATAGTCGCGCCTATCATTTTGCCCCTGTTAGAGATGCAGCATTCGGCTAATGCAACTGCCAAACCGCCTTCTGAACAATCATGGGCTGAACTTACCAAGCCTTCTTTTATCGCTTCTTTCACTGTACATTGAACTGATTTCTCTAATTCCAAATCCAGTTCCGGAGCATTACCTTTTATAAGACCATATATCTCTTTCAGGTATTCGCTTCCTCCTAACTCCTCTTTGCAAATGCCTAAGAGAATTATTATGTCTTTTTCTTTTTTAAAATACTGGGTACAGGTCTTATCGATGTCATCGATTATCCCTATCATACCGATGGCAGGTGTGGGATATATCGGCCCCTTCGGGCTTTCGTTATAGAAAGAAACATTACCGCTAACAACCGGTATGTGAAGTGATATACATGCATTAACAATCCCTTCAATACAGCCTTTAAACTGCCAGAATCTATCAGGTTTCTCCGGATTGCCGAAGTTTAGGCAGTCAGTAACCGCTGCCGGCTCCGCGCCAGAACAAACGAGATTCCTTGCCGCTTCTGCTACTGCGATCTCTGCTCCTCTTTTTGGATTTAAATAGCAGTAACGGCTGTTGCAATCTGTGGTAGCGGCAATGGCCTTATTTGTCTCTTTTAATCTTATTACTGCCGCATCAGAACCCGGCAAAGCTATCGTATTCGTCCCAACCATGTGGTCATACTGTTCATAAACCCATTCTTTAGTCGCAAGCGACGGCGAACCTAACAACTTAAGCAGAACCTTATTATAATCTTTGGGTTCAGCGATACTATTTATATCCAAATGATTTAATGAATTTATGTAATCTGGTTCTTTGGAAGACATTTCATATATTGGCGCTTGCGTCAGCGCATGAGCCTCTATTTCTGCTATTATATTTCCTTTATCTTTAATACGCACTATGCCGTCATCGCTAACTCTGCCAACAACTACGGCATTTAATCCCCATTTTGTAAATATCAATTTTACTTCGTCTTCTTTTCCTTCTTTGACGCAGGCGAGCATCCTTTCCTGAGATTCAGACATCATAACTTCCCACGGCTCCATACCAGCCTCTCTCTTCGGGACAAGCTGAAGTTCTATTTCTATTCCTGCGTTACCGGCCGAAGCCATTTCGCTCGTTGAACATGTAAGCCCTGCCGCGCCCATATCTTTTATCCCGAGAATATGCCCAGTAGCCAAAGCCTCTAATGTGGCTTCAATAAGACACTTTTCCGTAAATGGATCTCCTATCTGAACCGACGGCCTCTTTTCTTCGCCCTCGCTAAATTCCCTGGAAGCCAAAACGCTGCATCCGCCGATACCGTCTCTTCCCGTGCTTGCGCCGACATACATAATGGCGTTACCCAGTCCATATGCTCGTGCCCTTACTAATGCATCTTTCTTTGCCACGCCGATACACATTGCATTTACTAGACAATTGCCTGTATAACTTTCATCAAAATATATTTCACCGCCGACGGTGGGAATACCAACGCAATTTCCGTAGAATGCTATTCCATCCACAACGCCTTTCATAAGATATCTATTATAAGATTTTGTCAACGGACCGAACCGTAAAGAATCTAACAACGCTACAGGCCGAGCTCCGGCTGTAAAGATATCGCGTATGATGCCGCCTATACCCGTAGCGGCGCCTTGTTTGGGTTCAACCTGCGACGGATGGTTATGGCTTTCCATTTTAAAAACTATAGCCAAATCATCGACTATAATGCCTCCCGAGTCTTCTCCGATCAATGTTTGGTATTTGCCGGTTTTAGGCAAAAGCTTCAACAGGCTGCGGGAGCGCGGATATCCGCAATGCTCAGACCATTCAACGGAAAACATCGCGATTTCCGTCGGCGTCGGTTCTCGCTTCAGGACGCTTACTATTTTTTTATATTCCTCGTCGGTTAGCCCAAGACTTTTATAAATCTCTGTTTTCACTGTATTACCTTTTATTCTCCAGCCATTTCACCATTGACTCAAATATATACAAACCGTCTTTAGAGCCAAGCGCTGTTTCAGAGCTTCTTTCCGGATGTGGCATCATTCCCAGAATATTTCCTTTCTTATTAACTATGCCGGCGATATTATTGACAGAGCCGTTAGGATTAGAAAGATAACGGAACACGACTTGCTTATTTTTCTCCAAATCAGCTACTCCCTCATCATCCAGATAATAATTCCCGTCATTATGCGCTATAGGCATCCTTAGGATCTGCCCCATCTTGTATATGCCAGTGAAAGGGGTATCGCTATTCTCTACTTTTATATATTCATACCTGCAAATAAAATGGAGTCCTTTATTTCTCAGCATCGCCCCCGGCAGAAGCCCAGCTTCAAGAAGTATCTGGAAGCCGTTGCATATGCCAATTACTACGCCACCTTTATCTGCAAAATCGGCGATCGTATTCATAACAGGAGAAAATCTGGCTATCGCGCCCGCCCTCAGATAATCCCCATGGCTAAAACCACCCGGAAGAATGACGCAGTCAAAACCATTGAGATCTGTCTCTTTATGCCATATGTAGCTGACTGGCTTCCTAAGGATATCTTTTATCACATAATAACAATCGCGGTCACAATTAGAACCAGGGAATACTACCACGCCGAATTTCATATGTGCCTCTTTTGATGCATTCGATAGTCCCGCCGAAGTAGGACCACTCGCAATATCGACACTGAGCTATGTCGAAGGGTTGAGATAAATTTTATAATCTTCTATTATGGGATTAGCCAAAAGCTGTTTGCACATTTTCTCTAGATTTTGCTTTGCGCCTTCTCGATCGTCGGTATTAAGCTTGACATAGACCAATCTTCCGACTCGCAGATCCTCTATATCTTTATGATTAAGGGACTCTAATGCATGTTTAACGACTTGCCCCTGCGGATCTAACACCGTTTTTTTAAGCATCACGCGTATTTCCGCTTCTAACATATTTATCCCCCCTTTAAATTTATGTATTCCTGAATGGACCTCACCAAGATTTCGCTTCTCAGCGCAGATTCTATCCCATTTACCGCTGCCTGAGCGCCCTGAATTGTAGTTATTATAGGCACTGCGTGCATGACTGCGGAACTTCTGATTAACCTCATATCAGACTGCCCTTTCTGTCCGGAAGGAGTATTAATAACCAAAGCAATCTTATTCCTATTAATTAAATCTAGTATCTCCTTGCCGCCTTCGCCTATTTTAGAAACCGTCTCAGCCTTGATATTGCTGGAACGCAACGCCTTGCGCGTACCCTTTGTAGCAATTATCTCAAAACCCAAATCTACCAGCCGCTCTGCAATGAAAATAATATTCCTCTTATCAGCGTTCTTTACGCTTATAAAGACCTTTCCGCTTTTAGGCAGAGGCGAGCCAGCCGCTACCTGAGACTTATAAAACGCTATGCCGAAAGAATAATCAATCCCCATTACTTCTCCGGTTGATTTCATCTCAGGGCCCAAGATTATATCCACTCCTGAGAACCGAGAGAAAGGCAAAACAGACTCTTTTACGCAGAAATGCTCTATTGCCTTTTCTTTTGTCAATCCGAGTTCGGATAATTTCTTGCCAACCATAACCTTGGCTGCTATTTTTGCCAACGGAACGCCCGTCGCCTTGCTTACAAAAGGCACTGTCCTTGACGCCCTGGGATTAACTTCCAAAACATAAACATCATCATTTTTTATGGCGAACTGTATATTAAGCAAGCCTTTTACTTTTAATTCTTTCGATATGGCGTAGGTATATTGCTTTATGGTCTCGAGCGTGCCGTCACCCAGAGTATGAGGAGGCAAAACACAGGCTGAATCGCCAGAATGTATGCCGGCTTCTTCTATGTGTTCCATTATCCCTCCGATTACAGTAGCCTTACCGTCTGATACGGCATCGACATCTACCTCTATTGCCTCTTCCAAGAATTTATCAATCAGAACAGGATGCTCACATGATACCTTTTGGGCTTCTTTCATAAATTCCAAAAGCGAGGACTCGTTATAGACTATCCTCATTGCCCTCCCGCCGAGCACATAAGAAGGCCTGACTAAGACAGGATAACCAATTCCTTTTGCTATTTTTACAGCCTCTCTCTTTGAATAGACAGAGCCGTTGGGTGATTGTTTTATTTCCAATTTATTCAATAACCTTGAAAATTTATCTCTGTTTTCAGCCTCGTCTATAGATTCAACTGACGTACCGATAATCGGCGCTCCCGATTTTTCCAAAGCCCTTGCTAAATTAAGCGGAGTCTGGCCGCCGAATTGCACGATCACGCCGCGAGGTTTTTCTTTATCTATTATATTCATTACGTCTTCGAGTGTAAGCGGCTCAAAATATAATTTATCAGAAGTATCATAATCAGTAGATACCGTTTCAGGATTAGAATTGACCATTATAGTTTCATAACCTAGCTCCTTAAGCGCAAACGAAGCATGACAACAGCAATAATCAAATTCTATGCCCTGGCCTATCCTGTTAGGCCCACCGCCGAGGATTATAATCTTTTTCTTATTAGTCTTCCTCGTCTCATCTTCAGATTCATAAGTAGAATAATAGTAAGGCGTGTAGGCTTGGAATTCTGCAGCGCAGGTATCGACTAATTTAAAAGTTGCCTTGATGCCTATCCGTTTTCTTAATTTCCTGACAGTTAATTCCTGCGTATGCATAAACTCCGCTATTTGTTTATCGCTAAAGCCAAACTCCTTCGCCTGCCTCAACAATTCCTTATCAATCTTTTTCTTTCCGGAGCACCCTTTGCGAAGTTTATTTTCAAAACAAACTATATCGCTCATATTACTGATAAACCAAGGGTCTATATTGGTAATTTTATATATCTTTTCAACGCTCATTCCTCTTTGCAGCGCATATTTTATATAGAATATTCTTGAGGCATTAGGCACTTTCAGCCTTGCCAATAATTTTTTATAGGGAATTTTCTTGTAATTCTTTTTATTATCTAGTCCGCTGTGACCTATTTCCAAACCGCGCAGACCTTTCTGCAGGGCCTCTTTGAAAGTCCTGCCTATAGCCATTGTCTCTCCGACGGACTTCATGGAAACTCCCAAGACATCTTCTGCTTCCGGGAATTTCTCAAAGGTAAACCTTGGAATTTTTACCACGCAGTAATCAATTGTCGGCTCAAACGAAGCAGGTGTCTCTTTTGTGATATCATTTCTTATCTCATCGAGAGTATAGCCTACTGCCAGCTTCGCCGCAAATTTAGCGATAGGAAAACCTGTGGCTTTGCTCGCCAATGCAGAACTCCTAGAAACGCGCGGGTTCATCTCTATAACAACCATCCTGCCGTCTTTAGGATTCACGGCAAACTGGATATTAGAACCGCCTGTCTCAACTCCTATCTCGCGGATAATGGCAATAGATGCGTCCCTCATTTTTTGATACTCTCTATCAGTTAAGGTCTGCGCAGGGGCCACGGTTATAGAATCGCCCGTATGTATTCCCATCGGATCAAAATTCTCTATAGAACAAACAACCACGACATTATCTTTAATATCGCGCATTACTTCTAATTCGTATTCCTTCCAGCCTACGACAGATTCCTCAATTAGAATTTCGCTAATCATGCTGCTCTTTAATCCCAGATCCGCTATCTTCTCAAATTCCTCCTCTGTAGTTGCTATGCCGCTGCCTGTGCCACCCAATGTAAAACTAGACCTTATGATAACAGGCAATCCAATCTTTTTAAGTCCTTCCTTTGCTTCCTGTATATTGTATGCAAGGACGCTATTAGGCAAATCCAGGTCTATCTTCTGCATTGACTTCTTGAAATAATCCCTGTCTTCAGCTTTCTTTATAACCTCATAATTTGCGCCAATCATCTTTACGTTATATTTATCCAAGATTCCCATCTCCACCAATTTCATAGCGGTATTCAACCCTGTCTGCCCGCCCAAAGTAGGAAGCAGCGCATCGGGCCTTTCCTTATCGATAATTTTCTCTACAACCTCTGGAGTAATGGGCTCTATATAAGTAGCATCTGCCAATTCTGGATCGGTCATTATGGTCGCAGGATTGGAATTTACAAGCACCACCTTAAATCCTTCCTCTCTCAAAGCTTTGCAGGCCTGAGTTCCGGAATAATCGAATTCACAGGCCTGGCTTATTATGATAGGACCTGAACCAATTATTAAAATTTTATTTATGTCTGTTCGCTTAGGCACTTTTTTTCTCCATTAATTTTACAAATTCATCGAATAAATACACGGCATCATGCGGACCAGGGCCATATTCTGGATGAAACTGCACGGAGAAAGCAGGGAATTTTCTATGGCTTATGCCCTCTAAGGTCTGGTCGTTAAGATTAACGTGAGTTATTTGGATATCGTCTTTGTTAAGAGAATTTATATCAACGCAGAATCCGTGGTTCTGGACGGTGATAGAAATTTTCCCCGTCCTTAAATCCTTTACCGGATGGTTGCCGCCGTGATGACCAAATTTTAATTTATATGTTTTTCCTGATAGAGCCAAACCTAATATCTGATGACCAAAACATATGCCAAATATGGGAACCTTGCCTATCAATTTCTTTACCTCTTTTACCACATAAGGCACAGCGTCGGGATCGCCGGGGCCATTAGACAAAACAATTCCGTCTGGATTTTCCTTTAATATATTTTCTGCGCTCGTATTTGCCGGGACAACTACAACGCGGCAACCTATTTCCTGAAGCCTTCTTAAAATATTAAACTTCACTCCGCAGTCCAAAACCACGACTTTATATTTTCCTTCTTCATTCCAAACCATTGTCTTATCACAGACAACTTCTTTAACCAAATCTATGCCGACCAATCCCGGAGAACGCCTGACTTTTCTAAGAAGGCTCCTGTTATCCAAATCTTTTGTAGATATAACCGCTTTCATTGCTCCCTGTGTCCTTATATGTTTGGTCAAAGCGCGCGTATCTACGCCTTCAACACCCATAACTCTATTCTGCTTCAAATATTGGCTGAGCGTCTTCTCTGAACGCCAGTTGCTGGCAATACGACTGCATTCTTTCACTACAAAACCTTCCAGAAAAGGTTTTCTGGATTCCACATCTTCTGTATTTATTCCGTAATTACCGATTAAAGGATAAGTCATGGTGACAATCTGACCTTTATAGGATGGATCTGTGAGGACCTCCTGATAACCTGTGAGGCTTGTATTAAAGACTACTTCTCCAAATCTTTCTCCCGGAGACCCGAAAGAATACCCTTCAAATATTCTGCCGTCTTCAAGGGCTATCTTTGCCTTCATAATAAATACTCCTTTATTTTTATTCTGAAAAACATATAACTTTCTGTGACACTATATCAGAAACTATCCGCAAATCTATGCCTTTTATATCATAAACAGAAATGACATCCTGATACTTTGCTGATTCCGGCATGAGTTCTTTAAAAACATCCTTGCAGGAATCAAACCATTTATCGTTTAGGGCAGTACCTTCTCTGTTGGAAAATATTGCAGCATAAAATATGTCGGTTTCGACTAAATCCTGGAAGAAATGTGTCCCGAAAGAAAGTTCAGGCATAAGATTACCAGATAAGAAAGAAATTTCAACCAGTGCAGTAATATTATTTATCTCTGCGAATCTTACCGGAACGCCCAAAGAAGGCGTTGTCGTTCCCCATCTGCCTGGACCTAGCAACAAAGTAGGCAAATCCTCTCTGTTCTTAATCTCTCTATTCAGCCTGCCTACGATGCGAGCTACTTCATATTTATCTATCAACAACAACTCGGAATATTTCTGCGGATTTACATATATTATGCGCCTGATTTGCTGAGAGATATTCCCGCCCAGAAAATGCCCTTGCGATGAAAACACTATTTTCTCCTTATCAATCTGTTTAGGCATCTCAATTTTATGACCAAGTCCACGCGTCTGCAAGGGCCTGCATTGTAATAAGTTTATTTTGAACGAATCGCCCTCTGTAAAATTAACAGTAAATTCTATCTCGACAGGATAACTATAACTCTTCTCGAGAGATTCTAAGATTTGTTTAAAATAACGTATGAAGCTTGCATCTTGGCATATCTTATCCAAGGTCAACACCAAATAATCTGCTTTTTCAGCGGCTGTATCGCCCATTTTCCTGGCAGCTTCGTAATCTCTTATAGCTATACGATCCACATCTTTATATAATTTCTCACTGATTAATTTTGCAAATTGCTCTGTCTCCAAAGCGTTGTTTTTGGTATTTATCACATCTACCCTGTGCTGCGAAAATCTTCTCAAGTCATCCATTTCGGCATAAGGCTTGCGCAAAGGATCATCCAACGCAACCATTCTGGGATAATCTCCTTCTACGCGGTTAACAGCCCTGGTACCCAAACCAAATACCAACCTTAACATTCCGGCGCGCGGATCCATATCTTCTTTCCACACATAAGTATTATAGGAAACTCCCACTCCGGCAAGATCCGGAAAGTAGTAACGTTTATGGTAAGCGCCGGAAACTCTCTGAACAAGAAGAGCCATTTGTTCATCCAACTTATCCAATCCTCTCTGCTTCCTGTAAACAAGCGCGTCCTCGTTCATAGTGCTGGCGTAAATCTTTCTGACAGCCTCTGCAAACTGGATATACCTTTGTTCAGGGGTGCCTTGGTTTGCCAGGAATATACTCTCATATTTACCTGCGAAAGCATTGCCGAAACTATCTTCCAATAGTGAGCTGGAGCGTATGATAATAGGAGAAGCGCCAAAATATTCTACAATCTGCTGGAATTGTTCCATAGTTTCATCGGGGAAAACCCCATACATCATCTTTTCCTTTAAAATATTTGCCGCCTTGAAATAGCCGTCTTCCGTCTTCTGCTGCATACGCAATCTCCACCATCGGTTTTGCACTATATAGGAATAGAAAATATCAGAACCTATATAAAATGAATCATGTGGCTCTAAAACGCTCTTAAGGTTAATTGATTTGTTCGTAGCCAAAATTTTCCTAGCTAAAAGCATCCCTACAGATTTGCCTCCGATAAAACCAGTGCCTATTAATCTTGATTTAATATCAATCAGATCTTCCAGTGAAAAATTGCGCACTGCCAAAGACAGCATCTTCCTGTTTTTGGTTATCATAATACTGCATATCTTCTTCACCATATCCTTTATCTGCGACTTGGGAACTCCTTCTTTAACTAAATCTTCCGCTTCAAGGAACAAACGATCCCAATAATCAAGATTTCTCTTAGCGCTCTCCGCCCCTTTCTTGCGTATATACGACAATAACCTTACAGCATTAACGCTGTCTGCTATGGGCACAAATTTATTCTTTACGCGTTTTTGCGGCAGAAACATTGTCGGCGAATACCGATTCCATACTTTCAACGGATGTATATAAAAATTACCTTCGCAGTGGTAAACATCTATGAGCAGTTGTGTGGTCTCGCGTATAAGCGCTATGGATTTAAAAGAGTGGTTATTACGCAATATAGAAAAATAGGTAAATGTCTTTAATTCATATAGGTGCGGGCAGGTTACCATAAAGAAATTGCCTATCATAAAATCGCTTGCCCATGCCGAAAGAAGCTCAGAAAGAGAATCAAACACATAATAAACCCCTTCTCCCTCCTGCTCGATGATGCTGTTAATTTTTGTAGTAAACGACTCAAATCCGATATTCGCATTAAGGTCGTAACGTCTTATCTGCTTCGATGGCTTTAATAGCTCTTTGTGCGAAGCGAACCTTATATATACTATTTTCTTCTTATCTGTAATTGCCTGTTCTACAAAAGGCTTTACAAGATCGATGTAATCTTTTATATCGTCTATCTGCCAGACCACATTATCCCCAGCCCTTAGTCCGGTAATAACTTCATCTAATCCTTTTATCCCTGTGCTTGTCATATTCCACCCTTTACAGCTGAGACAGGCTACTCTCACCGATAAGAGACTTATCGATGTTATAGGCGCAGCGTCTGCCTTCAGCAATGGCCCACACTACCAATGACTGTCCGCGCCTCATATCGCCTGCAGAGAAAACTTTGTTTACCGATGTCATATATTTTTCGTCTGTCTTTACATTTCCTTTGGCGTCAAGCTCGATATTTAATTCTGAAACTAAGCCGGAATGCTGCGTATGCAAAAAACCTATGGCAATAATAACCATATCGGCTTCAATCTCGAATTCGCTTCCGGATATCTCTTTCATAACAAGGCGCGAGTTATTTTCTTCTGATAAAAATTCAACCCTAACGCATGATAATCTATTTACAAAACCCTTCTTACCTATAAAACGTTTTGTCAACACCGACCAGTGCCGTTCGCCGCCCTCTTCATGGCTGGGAGACATTTTTAATAACAGCGGGTATCTCGGCCAGGGACAATCAGTGGTCCTAAATTCGGAAGGCTTGGGTAAGACTTCAATCTGTACTACGCAGGCCGCGCCCTGGCGATGGGCTGTACCTACGCAATCAGCGCCTGTATCCCCTCCTCCAATCACAACTACCTTTTTGCCTTTGGCATCAATTAATTCATCTTTAGGGATTTTTTCTCCGGCTACACGCCTGTTCGACTGAATCAAATAATCCATCGCAAGATATATGCCCTTTAATCCCCTGCCTTCTACATCAAGATCCCTGGGCAAGCGGGAACCGCAAGCCAGACATACCGCATCAAACTCATCCAGGAGTTTCTTAACCTTATAATCGCTGCCTACATCTATATTCGTCTTAAAGACAATCCCCTCTTTCTGCCATACAGCAATTCTTCTGTCTATGATATGTTTTTCCAATTTAAAATCAGGGATTCCATACCGCAAAATTCCGCCTGGTTTATTATCCCGTTCAAAAATAACCACGCTATGCCCAGCTCTATTTAACTGCGCCGCACACGATAAACCTGCAGGGCCGGAACCTACAACCGCCACCTTCTTGCCTGTCCTCGTCCTGGGAGGCAAAGGTCTAATTAACCCATTCTTAAAACCATGCTCTATAACCGCAAGTTCATTTTCACGTATAGTTACGGCATTATCATTTATACCCAAAACACAAGAATATTCGCATATTGCTGGGCACACCCTCCCTGTTATCTCAGGAAGGTTATTCGTAGCCTCCAGTAATTTAAATGCTGATTCCCAATTGCCATACGCCATATAATTATTCCACTCGGAGATATAATTTCCTATTGGGCAACCCCAATGGCAGAAAGGCGTTGCGCAATCCATGCAGCGCAAAGCCTGTTCCTGCGATTGCTCTTCAGGACGCTGCTTGAAAACGTCATTAAAATCCTTAACGCGTTCGCAGACCGCCCTATACTGTCCGTTCTGCCTGGCTATTTTTAAGAATCCTCTGACATCACCCATCAGATGCCTCCGATAAACCGAGCTTCTTTTCTATGTGCACGCCTTCTAATATACGCTTATACTCTATAGGTATAACCCGGACAAATTTCTTAATCTCTTTATGCATATTATAAAGAATCCTCTGCGCCTTTGCGCTCTTAGTATATCTAAAGTGGTTATTAATCAAATTATACAGCGTAGTTTTATCGTCGTCTTTTAATGCTTCCAATTCAATCATATCCATATTGCATCTGTTTTTAAAACACCCATCTTCGTCATATACATATACTATGCCGCCTGACATACCGGCTCCGAAATTCCTACCTGTCCTGCCCAATATGACTATCCTTCCTCCTGTCATATACTCACAACCATGGTCGCCGACCCCTTCTACAACAGAATACAACCCCGAATTTCTTATGCAAAATCTCTCTCCTGCCAATCCGCATACATAAGCCTCTCCCGAGATTGCGCCGTAGAACGAAGTATTACCTATAATTATATTCTCTTCCGGCTTATAGCTGCTTTCTCTGTCGGGGTATATTATAATCTTGCCTCCTGACATCCCTTTGCCTATATAATCGTTAGCCATTCCTTCCAACTCAAACGTAATGCCCTTTACCAGGAATGCGCCGAAACTCTGCCCTGCCACACCCCTGAAACTGCATCTGACAGTATCCTCCAGTAGCATGTTGTCGCCGCATCTCTTGCATACTTCTCCGCTTAACATAGCGCCAACTGCCCTATTAGTATTGTTTATCGGCAATGCAAGTTTTACCGGCCCATTATTTATGAAAATAGGCTGACATAATTCTATAAGTTTAACATCCAGCACATTCTCTATATCGACTTTATTTTCTATAGTGCAGTAGTGATCTACATCTGCATGGCTATCCGGCTTATAAAGAATCCTGCTGTAGTCGATACCTTTAGATTTTAAAGGCACGATATCTCTATTGAGCTCGAGCACATCTGTCCTGCCTATCATTTCGTTTATTGTCCTGAAGCCGATGCTTGCCATGACTTCGCGGAGCTCCTCGGCCACAAAACGTAAGTAGTTCACGATATATTCCGGCCTGCCCTTGAAACGTTTCTGTAGAATATCGTCCTGAGTTGCCACGCCTACTGAACAATTATTAAGATGGCAATGTCTTAACATAACACAGCCAATTGTAATCAATACTGCTGTACAAAACCCATATTCTTCTGCGCCCAATAAAGCAGCTATTGCCACGTCTCTTCCTGTGCGCAACTGCCCGTCTGTCTGCAACCGCACTCTGGAACGCAAATTATTAAGCATCAATGTCTGATGCGTCTCGGAAAGGCCCAATTCCCATGGAAGCCCTGCGTGCCTTATAGAACTTCTGGGGGACGCGCCTGTCCCTCCGTCGCCTCCTGAAATAAGTATCATATCCGCATGGCCCTTTGCGACTCCTACTGCAACAGTGCCTACGCCGATTTCTGAAACAAGCTTAACGCTTATGCGCGCTCTGGGATTAACATTTTTCAAATCAAATATCAACTGCGCCAAATCCTCTATAGAATAAATATCATGGTGCGGCGGCGGCGAAATAAGCGTAACGCCGGGAGTCGTATATCGGGTCCTTGCGATTATCTCGCTAACTTTATGCCCGGGCAATTGTCCGCCTTCTCCTGGTTTCGCCCCCTGCGCAATTTTTATCTGAATCTCATCGGCATTCACAAGATAATTTATAGTCACGCCGAACCTGCCGGAAGCGACTTGTTTTATCGCACTCCTCCTGGAATCGCCGTTAGGCAAATTTATAAACCGCCCCGGGTCTTCTCCTCCTTCTCCGGTATTCGATTTTGCGCCTATCCTGTTCATGGCAATAGCAATTGTTTCATGGGCGTACCGGCTTATAGAGCCAAAACTCATAGCGCCCGTAGCAAAACGCCTCATGATATTCTCTATTGACTCCACTTCATCTATAGGTATAGGCTCGCCTTGTTTAAACTTAAGCAAACTTCTCAATGTGGCAGGATTATTGCTCTGATCGTTTATCAAATTAGCAAACTCTTTATATCTTTTATAATCGTTTTCACGCGCAGCATCCTGGAGCGCAGCGATACTATCAGGATTCCAAAGGTGAAATTCGCCATCTCTCTCCCACTGGTAAACCCCGCCGCTTGCTAAATACGGTTTATCTATTTCAAGCTGCGGATAGGCTTCTTTATGGCGCTGCATAGTTTCATCAGCTATCTCCTGAATACCAATTCCCCCAATGCGCGATACCGTGCCAGTGAAATATTTATCTATCAATTCGCTGTTTAGACCCAATGCCTCGAATATCTGCGCGCCCCTGTAGCTTCTAAGAGTAGAAATTCCCATCTTAGACAATATTTTCAATATACCGTCTATAGCGGCTTTTCTATAATTTTGCAATGCTTTGGTTTTGTCTAACGCGATCTCCTTATTGTCTATAAGATATTCTACGGCTTCATAAGCCAAGTATGGATTTATGCAATCAGCCCCATAACCAAACAAAAGGGCCAAATGGTGCACTTCACGAGGCTCTGCGCTTTCGACAATTATACCCACTTCAGAACGTATGGTCTTTCTGACAAGATGCTGATGCACAGCGCTCATAGCCAGGAGCGCAGGCAGCGCTATATTATCCTTATCAGACCCCCTGTCGCTTAAAATTATGAAAGAATACCCTGTATGTATTGCGTATTCAGCCTCATAACATATTCTTTCCAATGCCTGCGTAAATGCCTCTTTCGCTCCGGAGGCATTAAAGAAAGTAAATATGGTCTTTGTTTTAAACCCGTTAACGCTTATCTGCTTTATCTTATCTATGTCTTCGTTTGTGAGTATGGGATTTCTTACCCTTAATTTATGGCTATGCTGAGGCGTCTCTTCCAATATATTGCTTTCAGGCCCTATAAACCCCTCAAGGCTCATAACTAATTTTTCTCTTATGGGATCTATGGCTGGATTGGTAACCTGCGCAAAAAGCTGTTTGAAATAATTATAAAGTATCTGCGGCTTCTGCGAAAAAACAGCATGGGGAGTATCGTTACCCATAGAACCTACGGGTTCTTTGCCTTCCTCTGCCATGGGCTTAAGAATAAATTTTAGGTCTTCGCGCGTATAGCCAAAACCCTTTAGATGAGAAAATATATCTCCTAAGTGTTTCTGAGGTTCGCCCCCTCCGATTAAATCGTCCAATTCCACCATCTGCTCTTTATTCCATTCGCCGTAGGGAAACCTGTTTGCAACTTCTGACTTTATTCTGACATCATCAATTATGACGCCTTTATTTGTATCTATTAGGAAAATCTTACCCGGCTCAAGCCTGCCCGAATATTGAATATCAGACGGATCGATATCTATTACACCCACCTCCGAAGCCATAATCGCTAAACCGCCTTTAGTAATAATGTATCTTGCTGGACGCAACCCGTTCCTATCCAACACAGCCCCGATCTGCTCTCCGTCACTAAAAGCTATCGCCGCAGGGCCATCCCAAGGCTCCATAAAACATGCATGGAATAAATAAAAATCCTTCAGAGTTTTATCTATAAGATTATCCTGTTCCCATGCGCTCGGCACAAGCATCATCATGACATGAGATAAAGGCCTGCCTGAAAGCGTAAGAAGCTCAAAAACATTATCTATTGCCGCTGAATCGCTGCCGCCTTCAACTATCACAGGTTTAATCTTTTCGATGTCATTGCCGAAAAGCTCGCTGGACATAAGCCTTTCCCTCGCGCGCATCCAGTTTATATTCCCTCTCAACGTATTTATTTCCCCGTTGTGCGCCATGAATCTAAACGGCTGAGCCAAATCCCATGTAGGAAATGTGTTAGTGCTATAACGTGAATGCACCAAACAAATAGCGCTCTCTATATCTTCATCCTGAAGGTCAGGAAAAAAACTCCTCATCTGGGAAGGCATCAATAGGCCTTTATAGCTTAAAGTCCGGGAAGAAATATTCGTTATGTAAAAAAGGTGTCCCGAATTAAAGTTAGAATCCCTTATCAATTTCTCAACCTGCCTTCTAATAACATAAAGCTTCCTTTCAAAACCAATCTGATCCTGCGTATTTTCACCTCTTTCTATAAATACCTGGCATATAAATGGCATTGAATTCCTGGCATTAACGCCTATAGTGGTTTTATCCACCGGAACCTGACGCCAGCCCAGAAGAACCTGGCCTTCTTCTTTGACAATTTGCTCAAAGATATCTATACATGTCTTTCTATAGACCTCGTCATGAGGCAGAAATACCAGCCCTGTTCCGTAATAACCCGGCGAAGGCAATTTAATGCCTATTTTTCTGCACTCCTTTAATAAGAACTTATGCGGTATCTGTATAAGTATCCCTGCGCCATCTCCGGTTTTGGGATCAGCTCCCACCGCCCCTCGGTGGCTCAAATGCTCCAAGACTTCGATGCCTTTTGTAACAATACAGTATGATTTCTCGCCTTTGATGTTACAGACAAACCCCACCCCGCAGCTATCGCGTTCGAACTGCGGATCATACAAACCCTGCTTATTTGGAAAATATGAATATCTCATCTTTTAAATTTTCCTATATCTATGTTGAGCTTCTTTATCTTCTTATGTAACGTATTGCGATTAAGCCCCAAAATCTTGGCTGCCATAAGCTGGTTGCCATCAGAACGCTCTAGTACCCTCTCAATAAGTATCTTTTCAACATGACTGATGACGTTTTCGTAAACAGCATCATCACCCAGCATAGGAAAACTATCTTCTATTTTGTAATTAATATCATTTACCATTCGCACACTGCCTATTTTTTAAGCACATAGTTACAAAAAAATTTATTTGTCTGTCCCTTAAAGGGGCAGACAAATACTGCATCGCCTATTTTAATTATGTCGTGGAAAGATATTTATCTAATTCGTACTGAGTAACCTGAATCCGATAATTATCCCACTCTTTCTTTTTCAACTCGATAAACCTTGAGAATATATGATCGCCCAATACCTTCTTAACAAGTTCGCTGTTTTCGGTTATTGATATAGCGTGGCCAAGACTATCAGGAAGAGTCTCTATGCCTTTTTTCTTCCTCTCTGCGGCAGAAAGATGATAGAGATTCTGATCCATCGGTTCAGGAACTTTATAACCTTTTTCTACTCCTTCCAGCCCTGCATGAAGCATGGCGGCAAATGTTAAATAAGGATTGCAAGCCGGATCGCAGGCTCTGAATTCGCATCGTGTCGCATTCTCTTTGCCAGGATAATAGAAAGGAACTCTTATTAAAGCGCTCCTGTTCCTGCGGCTCCATGCAATATATACCGGCGCCTCATAACCAGGGACTAATCTCTTATAAGAGTTTGTTGTCTGGGCGAATATAGAGCATATTTCCTTGGAGTGTTTTAATAATCCGGCTATAAATTTATACGCTGTATCCGAAAGATGGTCTTCTGATTTAGGGTCAAAAAACGCGTTCTTTTCTCCTTTGAATAGAGACTGGTGCGTATGCATGCCCGAACCATTAACTCCAAATATTGGTTTTGGCATAAAAGTGGCATATACGCCGAATTTGCTGGCTATTTCCTTAACTACTACGCGGTAGGTAATCACGTTATCTGCCATGTTCAAAGCATCTTTATAGCGCATATCGACTTCATGCTGTGAAGGCGCAACTTCATGGTGAGAATATTCAACAAGTATGCCCATTCTTTCAAGCGCAAGCACGGTTTCTCTCCTGAGGTCGCTGGCTACATCCAAAGTAGTCAAATCAAAATAACCGCCTTTATCCAGTATCTCGGTCTTATCATCATTCTTAAAATAGAAATATTCCAGCTCAGGCCCTAAATAATAATGGTCAAAACCCATCTTCTTAGCTCTGGCAAGCGCCTTCTTTAATACGTAGCGCGGATCACCCTCGTATGGCGTCCTGTCAGGATTCCATACATCGCATATCATCCTGGCAACCGCCTTTTCCGATGGACGCCAGGGTAATATCTGAAAAGTGGACGGGTCTGGCATAGCAATCATATCTGATTCCTCTATGTCCTGGTAACCTGTGATTGATGAACCGTCAAAACCCATACCATTTTCCAAAGCCCCCTCTAATTCCGCGGCTGTTATGGCAAAGCTTTTAACGCAGCCTAAAATATCGGTAAACCACAACCTTATAAATTTTACATCATATTCTTTTACCATCTTCAGTATATCTTTTTTCTCAACCATCCCTTCCTCCTTTATTATTGTTAAATTATAAAAAAGACGTTCTTAAAAGCCTATTCGGCTGCTTAGAACGTCTTTGTTCTACTGCCCGACTGCACAAACCTTGTGCTTTCAACTTCTATAATATATAAGTAAAAAACTGAATGTCTTGGTAACCTATTTTTTTATTATTCTAACCTATAGCCAAGGAGCCTCTTTCTTCTGTTCTTATGCGGATACACTCTTTCAAATCCAAGACGAAAATTTTTCCATCACCGGTTTCTCCGGTCTTTGCCCCCTTGGTAATTGCCCGGATTGTCGGTTCGACAAAGTTTTCGTTTACAGCGATCTCTAACCGCACCTTTCGCAGCAAGTTGCCTGTTTCTTTTGCCCCTCTGTAGACTTCAGTGACACCTTTCTGGCGTCCGTGACCCAACACTTCGCTTACTGTAATTAAGTTTACTTCTTCTTTATATAGCTCCTCTTTTACCTCTTCCAACTTAAATGGTTGAATAATAGCGATTATAAGCTTCATTTTCTCCTCCGATTTTTGCTGTTGCTTGCCTAAAAGATCATGCCAGTTCCATCGCTAAACCAGGGGCGGACGAAAAGTTATTCTAATAAGGTATATGCACGCTCATGATGCTGCGTTAAATCAAGGCCCATCAACTCTTCTTTTTCATCTACGCGCACGCCCATCACCATATTTACGAGTTTATATATGATAAATGTCATAATAAAGGCATATACTATCGTCACCACAACCGTTGCCAGTTGGATTATGAATTGCCTTGGGTTGCCGAAAAACAAACCATCAGCGCCTAAGGGATTAACCGCCTTAGAAGCAAATAATCCTGTTGCCAGTGCGCCCCAAATGCCTCCTACACAATGCACGCCAAAGGCGTCTAGTGAATCGTCGTAACCTAATTTGGGCTTAATGATGCTAACTGCTATGAAACAAAATACGCTTACTAGCAACCCGATGATAATGGCAGGAATAACGCCTACATATCCCGCTGCCGGCGTAATCGCTACCAAACCAGCAACTGCTCCAGAGGCAACGCCAAAAATAGTGGGCTTGCCATTGCATAACCACTCTATTAAAACCCAGCTTAAACCAGCACTGGCTGCAGCGGTATTTGTAACTACAAAAGCGTTAACTGCCAGGCCATTTGCCGCAAGTGCGCTTCCGGCATTAAACCCAAACCAGCCAAACCACAATAACCCCGCCCCCAACACGACGAACGGCATGTTGTGAGGCGTAGGGACATTATGTCCTAAGTTTTTTCTACGTCCTATTATTAATGCGGTGACTAATGCGGCGATTCCCGCATTAATATGGACTACCGTCCCGCCGGCAAAATCCAATGCACCTAAATTACGTAACCAGCCGCCTAAACCCCATACCCAGTGGCAAAGCGGATCATAAACAAAAGTGGCCCATAATAAGGTACAAACAAGAAATGAAGAAAATTTCATCCGTTCAGCAAAAGCGCCAATAATAAGCGCAGGCGTAATAATCGCAAACATCGCCTGAAAAATCATAAATGCCTGATGCGGTATGGTCGCTGCATAATCCGCATAGGACTCCAACCCTACATTATTTAAACCAAACCATCCAAAACCACCCCAAAAACCTTTACTTGGTGCAAAGGAAAGACTATAACCAATAAGAACCCAGTGTATGCTCAATACGCACAAAACAATAAAACACTGCATCAGGACGCTAAGCATATTCTTTTTACGCACCATGCCTCCGTAAAAAAATGCCAAGGCTTGAGTCATCAGCATAACAAGCGCGGCCGATATAAGCACAAAAGCGGTATCTCCTGAATTAACCATAAAACCTCCTATATTAAAATTTATACGTTAGTGTTACATTAGAATATAAACACTTCTTTTGGCTGCCGTCGTCTTAATCGGAAAGTCCACTAAAATAAAAAAAGGCGCTAAGAACGCCCCTTGTTTTAAAACACCTCTTTGTGTTTTATGCTTACACTTATATAAGTAAAATTACGCTAAAGTTGGTAACCTTTTATATTGGATTTCTTAATAATGCTCTTTTTATACTTCACTACCATAACATGGGATATGCTCATTTGTTTAGCTATTTCTCTGACTGTATATCCTTCTATAAGTAACGAGAGCACCTTTTTCTCGTTATCGGTTAATTTCTTGCCTTTTATATCCTCGATTGTCAACCGGCTGTCTAAATCAGATAGAAATGTGCTTCGCGGATCTGGAATAATGTCTTTTAACGCCTCACCATCTGCCGATACGGGTTCATCAATACTAACAAGCCTAAAATATTTCTTCCCTTTTCTAAGATAATTTAATATGTGAAACTCGCAACCTTTAATTGCATATGCTTCGTTTATGCCGATAGGCAACCCTTCGCTATACTCCTGCCATAAATAAAGGCACATCTCCTGATAAAGGTCTTCCTCGTCATGAAAACCGTATAGGAGGTATTTGCGCGCTATAGCACGCAATGCCGGCCTTACTCTCTCTAACAAAACTCCGAAATCCATTTCTCCCCTTTTATAGGCCCCTAAAAAGAAAAAGAGGGCGTCCTGCGCCGTCCTTGGCGTTGAACGCCCTCCATTGGGCTTGCTTCTTAGATTTCTAAAGTAAAAAAATCCTTTTCAAAGCCTGCCTGGCTTTAAAAAGGACTTCGCTGTCCTGCAAAAAATAAAACCCCAAACTTCTTTGGGGCTCCTTTGCCTATTTAAACCTCATTGTCAGATAAAGCGTAGCATATAAAAATAAGATTGTCAATTAATTTTCTATTTACCTTATTATCTATTGCCTATTAAATGCTTTCCGGATTGTTTTTGCTTATGCCACTTATTTCTATATGGCTTGTGAAAAGGCTTATACCTTGATTGACCAGAATGATAGTTGGCGCGGCGATGAACTTCGCGCATATTAAACTGCCCTGAGAAAACATCAGGATGTTTTGATATGGGAATCGTTGTCTTAATAATCTTTTCGATATCCAAGACATCGCGGCGCTGGTCAGGCGTGGCAAAAGAAATCGCATGCCCTTTCTGTCCTGCCCTTCCTGTGCGTCCGATGCGGTGCACATAATTCTCCGCGTCATCAGGAAGATCAAAATTAACCACAAGTTCGATACCGGTAACATCTATCCCCCTTGAAGCTATATCAGTAGCCACAAGCACCTTATACTTGCCTGACTTAAAGCCTTCAAGAGCTTCGCGGCGCTGACCCAAGCTGCGGTTAGAGTGTATTTCTGCAGCGCTATAACCCATATCCCTTATATTCACTGTTATCTTTCTGGCGTTATGTTTGGTGCGGCAGAATAGAAGCACGGATCCATGATATTGCGCAAGCAATTTACTCAAAAGCCGCAACTTTGCCTCTTTCTTAATAATAAACAATTCCTGAGTAACACCTTCAGCCGCGGTACCTGAGGGAGCAACTTCCACATTAATAGGAAGCTTCATATGTTTTGCGGCAATACCCATAATTTCTGGCGGGATGGTCGCCGAGAAAAGCATCGTCTGTCTTTGCTTCGGAAGGAAACGCAGTATCTGTTCAATCTGCGGAGCAAAACCCATATCCAGCATTCTATCAGCCTCATCAAGGACCAATATGGCGACATCATCAACCAAAATATTCCACTGCCTCATATGGTCAATTAGCCTGCCGGGAGTCGCAATTATGACGCGGGGGTTTCTGCGTAATGCCTGTATCTGATTATACATCGGGGCTCCGCCAATAAGACAGGCCGTCCTTATTGAAAAGGGATACACAAGCCCCTGAAATGCTTCATTGATTTGTATAGCCAATTCCCGAGTAGGCGCAAGCACTAAACCTTTACCTTTTATCTGCATAAGCCGCTGTATTATGGGTATAGCAAAAGAATGAGTTTTACCCGTGCCTGTCTGCGCGACACCTATAATATCCTTGCCTTCCAAGGCCGGCGGAATCGCCTTAAACTGAATCGGCGTAGGAACCTTGAATTTTATACGCTCCAGAATATCCAAAATTTTCGGCGCAATGCCCAAACCGTAGAAACTCCGGCTGGAGTTATTAGCCGCGCGCGGCGCAACGACCCTATTTGCTGTCTCGTTTTTCATTTTATTTTGAAATCCTGTGTTTATGTTTATAATCAACCTGGTTGAGGTGGATATGACAGTATTCTTCGTGGTTATAAATACTGAGGGTTATCTTACAGCGCGGAAATCTACATTTCCTTCCCTTGCGTGAAGTCTTTACATATTTGATATCTGCTCCTTCTTTAAAATATATCCGAGGTAGGTTATTAAGACAAGCAACTGCGCGCTTCCTGAACCAATTCGGCGATAAGCTCCTTAACGGAAACTATTTTATCGATACGGTAGGCATTGCTTCCGCACATTGCAAAACCCTTATCCATCTCTCCATGGGAGGCGTTGACCAGGGCTTTGGCAATGCAGTAATTCACTTTCTTGGGGTCGCATGTTGACAAGCACTGGTAGGTGCATCCGAAATCTATGCGTTCACCTGCTGATATCCTTTTGACGAATTCATTAGATATGACCCTGCCCGGCATTCCCACAGGGCTTTGAATAACTACGATATCCTCTTTCTTGACGGCAAGATACGCCTCTTTGTATTTTATAGATACATCGCATTCATGAGTGCAAACAAATCTCGTAGCCATTTGTACGGCGCTGGCGCCCATTTTGATAAACTTGGCTATATCCCTGCCGTCAAAAATTCCGCCGGCCGCGACAACCGGAATTTTTACTCCCTGCCCTTCAAATTCGCTGACAACTGACAACACATCGCGCAGTATATTTTCTAAGTTGATATTTTTTGGGTCATTCAGCTCCTCTCTGCTGTAGCCTAAATGCCCTCCTGCAAGAGGGCCTTCAACTATAACCGCATCCGGCAGGCGCTTATACCTTCTTTGCCATGTTTTTAAAATTATCTGCGCCGCGCGCCCCGAAGAAACAATAGGAATAATTTTTGTTTTTTTGTTGCTGATTAAAGAAGGCATCTTAAGAGGAAGTCCTGCTCCGGAAATAATTACATCCACGGACTCCGACTGCGCCGCATCGACTAAATCTTCGTAATTGGTCAAGGCGCACATTATATTTACGCCAAACGGCTTCTTTGTCTTCTCTCTGGTTTTGCGGATAATATCAATAAGGTATTCGCGCGAACTCGCCTGATAATCACTCTGGCCCACCATATCTTCTCTGCCTAATCCTACCGCGGCTATAACGCCTAATGCCCCTTCGTTAGATACCGCGGAAACCAGCGACGATGACGATACGCGCACGCCCATGCCGCCCTGGATAATAGGCAAATCAATCCTTAAATCGCCTATGTTAAAACCATTAAAGTCTCTGTTCATACCTATTCCTGTTTTTTTCTATAATTAATCAAAATCTAATAACAAAAAGCCGTTAAAGGTTAGTAACCTCACCTTTAGCGGCTTATGACAACAGCCTGCGATTCTCTAAACTTTTTGTTTATTGCTATTTTATTTTTCAGAATATATCCAGTATACCTCTTTAT
>Ga0172375_10002465_pt1 | contig 28695 bp, 22 predicted proteins | sample LakKiv1m_FD_114537 | JGI IMG/M metagenome (GOLD analysis project Ga0172375, IMG submission 114537) | Freshwater microbial communities from Kabuno Bay, South-Kivu, Congo - kab_092012_11.1m | ecosystem: Environmental > Aquatic > Freshwater > Lake | place: Democratic Republic of the Congo... | reverse complement strand
CGCGCCGCTCAGTTGCTCGCGCCGCTCGGTTGCTCGCGTCGCTCAGTTGCCCGCGCCGCCGAGTTCGGCGATGGCCTTCGCCATCGCGACCGCGCGTTTGGCGTTGTCGACGTGCAGGTTCTCGATCATGCGGCCGTCGACCGTTACCACGCCCTTGCCTTCGGCGCGGGCTTGCTCGAAGGCGTCGATGATGCGCCGGGCCAGTTCGAGTTCCTTGTCGCTCGGCGAGAACACACGATTGCACGGCTCGAGCTGCCCGGGGTGGATCAGGGTCTTGCCGTCGAAACCCATCTGCTGGCCTTGAATGCACTCGGCCTCGAACCCTTCGGCGTTGCCGATGTCGTTGTAGACGCCGTCGAGGATGATCTTGCCGTGAGCGCGGGCTGCGAGCAGACACAAGCCGAGGCTAGCCAGCATCGGCACGCGTCCCGGCACGTGCGCGGCGTGGAGTTCCTTGGCGATGTCGTTGGTTCCCATGACCAGCACTGCCAGGCGCGCGCTCGAGCCGGCTATCTCCTCGGCGCGCAGAATCCCGATCGGAGTTTCGAGCATCGCCCAGATGGCTGTCGATGCATCCGCGCCGCTCGCGTTCAAGATGCGCTCGACCTTGCCGATGTCGGCGGCACCGTTGATCTTGGGCACCAGCACCGCGTCGGGCCCGGCCTGAGCCGCGGCTTTCAAGTCGGCTTCTCCCCACGTCGTGTCGAGGCCGTTGACGCGGATGACGATCTCGCGCTTGCCGTAGCCGCGCGAGGCCGCTGCGTCGCAAACCTGTTTACGCGCGAGTTCCTTGGCGTCGGGTGCCACGGCATCTTCGAGGTCCAGGATCAACGCGTCGGCGGCGAGGCCCTTGGCCTTGTCTAGCGCGCGGGCGTTGGAACCGGGCATGTACAGCACACTGCGCCGCGGACGGGTATTCGAATCTCGTGTCATGGCAGGTCTTCCTCGTTTCGTTCCGCCCTGCAATTCGCCGACGACGCGCGATGCTTGTCGTGCTTGGCCTGCGTCGTTCGGTTCAGGGCCGCCGATCCATAACGGGAGTGGGCTCGGGCTGCAAAGACCCGCCCGAGACATCCGCCGCAGCACGCTCGATCGCGTGCGCACACATCTGCCGGTCGGCGCCGGCGGACCAGTGGCAACCTTGACCGCCGCGCCTACGCCGCGCACACATCTGCCGGTCGTGGCCGACGGAAATGTTGAGCCTCACGGATGCACGAGCAGCCGGCGTGAGTTGGTTCGATCTCGGTACTGCGGTTCATGCCGGGCTGCTCCATGCGCTGTGCGGCCTACGCGGCCAGCCGCATTCGTATGCTGAGCCCGGCCTTGGCACAGAGTCCCACCAGGTAGTCCAGAGAGACCTTGTCGATCTTGTTGCGCGTGATCTCCGATACGCGTGGCTGAGCGATGCCAAGTTTCTTGGCGGCCTGGGCCTGCGTCAGTCCCTCGCGTTCGATCCACCGGCGAAGCGCTTCCGCCAGTTCGCAGCGCAGAAGCATGACCGTCGCTTCGTGCTCGGGAAAACCAAGGTCGCGAAACACGTTACCGGAGCTTTGTGTCATCCGAATCGAGCGTTTCTTCATTCGCCAACCTCCAGGCTGCGATAGCGACGCTTTGCCAGATCGATGTCCGCTCGCGCCGTCTGTTGCGTCTTCTTCTGAAACGCGTGCAGGACGTACACTTCGTCACGGAAGGTTGCCACGTACATGACGCGAAATGCGCCAGCGCGATCCTTCACCCGAATCTCGCACACGCCTGGCCCGACCTCGGGAAATGGCTTGAAGTCGGCCGGATTCCGACCCACCTGAACCATGAACAACTCGTGGCCAGCACGCCGACGTGCTTCCCGCGGGAACGCCGCCAGATCCAAGCCGGCGGTTCCGATGAAGACGACGGTCTTCACGCCGCGACCAATATACGGATATTCGTATGTTCAGTCAAGCGCTGCTGCCGAACGAGGCCGGAACGACGTGGCAACTGGCCGGCTCGGCGACACCGGTACGGCAAACGACATCCGCGACCGCGCGTTGCAAGACCAACCCACGCAGATGACGACGCCGTAGTTGTCCGGTGACGGCTTCAGTGTGACAACCAATGGCGGAGCACGATCATAGGAATAAGCGGCTATCCTGAAGAACCGCCCAGCCACTTGCGCCTTTTGTTCCGAAACATGCCTCTGCATTGCGTCAACTACCGCCTCGCCGACGGCCGCCAGCCCCAGAACACACCACCAAGTCTGCGCCGGGGTGGCAGCAACCCGGACGCGTGGCCGCGAAACCGAAGGCGCCCCGGCCCGCGCCCCCGTGCCACCTTCCACCTCGTTCGCCGCACGGTCGCGCCCGAGCAGGTTCGATCGACTTGCCGCAGCAACCGTTGTAACCGGGTCGGACCGATCGATGCCGCCAGCTCGCACCACCGCTACCGCCAGGAAGAACGCGGCCGCCACCGGCAAGCTCCGTATCGGAGATGATTGGAACGCGATCACGATCATCGCGCTGTCGCAGCAGAACCCGCTCAAGGCCGTGGCCGAGTTCGTCGAGAATGCGATCGACGCCGGCGCACAACGCGTCACCGTGTTGCGCGGCAAGGAACGAGGCAGGCACTTTCTGGTGGTTTCGGACGATGGCGCCGGAGTGCGGCGAGGCGACGACGGAGCGCCCGACTTCCGCTACGTAGCCACGCACGTGTGCGACTCGGTGAAGCGGCGTCTCAAGGCCGAGGGCCTGCGCGGAGTGCAGGGCGAATTCGGAATCGGGTTGTTGTCGTTCTGGACGGTCGGCCAAGAGCTGGTGATGAGCTCGGCCGGCGCCGACGGACACGTGTACGAGATGCGTATGCAGAAGGGCGATCCGTCCTATCGCATCACGCGCCGCGCTTCGCTCGCCCCACAGCCAGGCACCAGCCTGAAGATCCAGCCGCTGCTGCCGGGAATCCGTCAGCTTTCGGGCGACAAGATCCAGTGGTATCTCGCCTCCGAGCTTCGCGAGCGCATCCGGGCAACTGGCGTGCGTGTCGAAGTCATCGACCGTCAGGCGCGCAAGCACTTCCTCGTCGAACCGCGCCAGTTCGCCGGTCAGCTCCTCCACAAACTTCCTGCGGTACAGAATCCGCGTGGTGACGCCTACGTGGAACTTTACTTCGGCGAGCCGGCCGGCGACAACGCGGTCGGACTATACCGCAACGGAACCCGCGTTCTCGCCTCGCTGACGGAACTCGACGACTTCGCGCGGCCGCCCTGGAGCGAAGGCTACCTGCAGGGCATCATCGACGTTCCCTACTTGACGCTCACACCGGCCACCCGAACCGGAGTGATCCACGACGAAAACTACCAGGCTTTCGTAACCTCGACGGCGCTGCTGGCGGAGCATCTGTCAGAGTTGATCGCGGCACAGCGACGCGCCGAAGAGGAGCGCGCCACGAAAGACACGCTGCGATCGATCCAGCGCGCGTTTCGCGAGGCCATGCTCGCGCTGCCTTCGGAGGAGTACGATTGGTTCGACGTCCCGATTCGGCAATCGGCTCCCGCCACCGCGGGCACCGGCGACGTCGCCCCTGATTTCACCGCCGGCGCCGCCGCGAACCCCCTCGGGACCGAGGACGCGCCGATAGTCGAGCCCAAACAGCGAAGCTTCTTCGAGTACCCCGGCCCGCTCCACAGCGTACGCATAACACCCGCCGCCTGCACGCTGGCGGTGCGGACTTCTCGTACGCTGCGCGCCATCGCGCGCGATGCGAGCCGCCGCAACGTCGATGCGGAAACAGCCTACCTGTGGCGCGTTCTCGACGGAGCGGGAAGCTTGGCAAACGAGACCGCAGAAGTCGTCACTGTCAACGCCGACGAGGAACCGTGCCTGCTGCGTATCGGCGTTGCCGCAACGCAGGGCACGACGACCTGCGAGGCCGAGGCGCTCGTCACCGTGACCGACAGCATTCTCGGCGAACCAATGGAAAGCGCCGACGGTCGCGACCGGCCCGGCCATCGACACGGACTGCCCGGCTACACGCTCGAGCACGCGCCCGGCAAGCTGTGGCGCTCGCGATACGAAGCGGAGCGCAACCTGATCGTCGTCAACAGCGGCCACCGCGACTTCGTCTGGGCGGCACGCGGCAAGACTCTCAAGTTGCGGTATCTCGTGCGCCTCTACGCCAAAGAGATGGTACAGAAGAACTTTCCAGGCCTGCCCGCCGACCAACTGCTCGAGCGCCTGATCGAGTTGTCGCTGTATACCGAAGAGAACCTGCGGTGAGATGAGCGAGGCGCCTGCTGACGCGACGCCGACACTCTGCGCATCGGGACTCAGTAGGAAACCTGCGTTGACCCCAACGTTGCAAATGAATCGTCGCCCGGGTTGTCTTCCGTGCGTCTTACTGACGCTTTTCTTCTCGAATTCGCATGTGGTCAGACTTCACCGTCGGTGAAGTCTGCGGAGGCATCACCACGACGCGCTTGGTATCGGAAAACGTAGGACGAACGTCACTTCACGTCACGTTCTTATGCAACAGCAAGGTTGAGGTGAGCAAGGCGCCTGCTGGCGCGAGGCCCTGTCCGGGCTACCGAGCCGCTTGAACGAGATTCCGACTACGGCTAATTCGGAATCATGAAGACGACAGTGGATATTCCCGACGAGGAGCTTGCAGATGCCATGCGATTCACGCGCGCAAAGACCAAGCGCGAAGCGATCGTCGGTGCCATCGTGGACTTCAACCGCAGGAAACGCACGGCCGAACTCCTCAAACACTCCGGAACCTGCGACCGATTGATCAGCGTCGGCGAACTCCAGGCGCAACGCCGGCGAGGCTGACACAGTTGATCCTGGTCGACACCTCGTCGTGGATTCACACTCTTCGGCCCAAGGGCGACGCGGCGGCAAGGGCACGTGTCGAACGAGCGCTGGAAGAGGGACTGGCTTGCTGGTGTTCCGTGGTTCGGCTGGAACTCTGGAACGGCGCCGGTGGCGACCGCGAGAAGCGAGTGCTGCGCGATCCGGAGCGCGTGCTCCCGGAACTGCCGATCGACGCGAACGTGTGGAACGCCGCTCATGAGCTTGCCCGCCGCGCGCGACTCGCGGGCGTGACGGTCCCCGCGAGCGACCTTCTGATTGCCGCCTGCGCACGTTTTCACGGCGCCATCATGGAAACGTCCGACAGCGACTTCGCTCCGATCGCGAAGCTCTGACTCTCCTTTCGCGTTCTCGTCCCACCGCGACAACCACGCGCCGCGAGTGCCACCATCTCGATCGGTGGCGAACCTGTGACCGGATCGGCCTGCGCCGAAGCGCCGTGGCTCTTCGAGAAATATCCCGACACCAGGGCGGCCGCGTTCGATCCCGCGCCCGGCAGCGGCAAGAGGCTGCGGTTTTCGTCGCCGTGGGAATCGGCTAGATTCCGGCGTTCGCAACGAGGCGAACGAAGACGGCTGCCGGCGCAGCGAGGACATCGTCACGCGCCGGCCACGCCCCTGGAGGTAGTCCGTGGAAATTCTGCTGAACCCGAAACGACACACCAGAGCGTATCGCGACCAGCGCTCGCGCGAAGTCATGCTGAAGACCATCGAGTTCTTCGAGCAGCGCGGCAAGAAACGCCTCAAAGACGACTACCACGCGCAGGTCTGGTACGCCGACTTCGTCGAGTTCCTCGCAAGCGAGAAGATCTTCGCGACGATGTGCACGCCGGCCGGCTACGGAGCGCCCGACTCGCGTTGGGACACCTGGCGGATCTGCGAATTCGCCGAGATCCTCGGGTTCTACGGCCTGCAGCACTGGTACGTGTGGCAGGTCACCGTGCTCGGCCTCGGGCCGATCTGGATGAGCGGCAACGATGACGTCAAGCAGCGCACCGCGCGCCTCCTCGAGGACGGCGCGATCTTCGCGTTCGGACTCTCCGAGAAGACCCACGGCGCCGACATCTACTCGACCGACATGGTCGTCACCCCGGTCGACGAGGGCCGCTACACCGCCAGCGGACGCAAGTACTACATCGGTAACGGCAACAAGGCCGCTATCGTCTCGACCTTCGGCAAGTACGCCGGCACCGGCGACTACCTGTTCTTCGCCGCCGACTCGCAGCACGAACGCTACGAGTGCGTGCAGAACGTCTGTGCCAGCCAGAACTACGTTTCCGAGTTCGCGCTGAACGAGTACCCGTTCACCGAGGCCGACATCCTGCACAAGGGCAAAGAGGCGTGGAATGCGGCGCTGAACACGGTAAACATCGGCAAGTACAACCTCGGCTGGGCCTCGATCGGCATGTGCACCCACGCGCTGTACGAAGCGGTCACCCACGCCCACAACCGCATCCTGTACAAGATGCGCGTCACCGACTTTCCGCACGTCAAGCGGATGTTCATCGACGCCTACGCACGGCTGGTGGCGATGAAGCTGTTCGCGCTGCGCGCCTGCGACTACATGCGCACGGCGAGCGCGGAGGACCGCCGCTACCTGCTCTACAACCCGATGGTCAAGATGAAGGTGACGACCGAAGGCGAACGCGTGATCAACCTGCTGTGGGACGTGATCGCGGCCAAGGGCTTCGAAAAGGAGATGTTCTTCGAGCAGGCCGCCATCGACATCCGTGCGCTACCCAAGCTCGAAGGCACGGTACACGTCAACATCGCGCTGATCGTCAAGTTCATGCCGAACTTCTTCTTCGCACCCGTCCAGCTGCCCGAGGTGCCGCGACGCGACGACGTCGCCAACGACGATTTCCTGTTCCACCAGGGTCCGGCCAAGGGGCTCGGCTCGATCCGCTTCCACGACTACCGGCTCGCGCTGGCCTCGTACGATCTGCCGAACGTCAAGGTCTTCGGCGAGCAGGTGGAGGCGTTCCGCGAAATGCTCGCCACCGCGCCGCCGGATCAGGCGCAGTCGCAGGACACCGATTTCCTGCTGGCCGGCGGCGAACTGTTCGCGCTGGTGGTCTACGCGCAGCTGATCCTCGAAAACGCGCGCATCTACGGCATCGAAGACGACGTCGTCGACCAGATCTTCGACGTGCTGGTGCGCGACTTCGCCGAGTTCGCGCTGCAACTGCACAACAAGCAGGGCAGCACGCCCGAGCAGATGCGGCTGTGCCTGGCGATGCTGAGGAAGCCGGTGGCCGATCAGCGGCGCACCGACGCGGTGTGGACCCGCCACGTGCTGGCGCTCGACCACGCTTACGAGATGAACGCGTAGGCAGACGCTACCAGCGTCACCGCGAGTCGAGTCGCGTCAGCGCTGCGAGCACTCGCCGACTCGGAACGAAAGCGGACATGGTTCCGTAGCAGCTCCACTGCGCAGGCCGGTAGCCGGGCGCGATCGGAAAACGCTGCGCCGACGCAGCTGCCAGCCTCTTGCGGTCGGACAGGTCGTAGAGCAGCACTTCGGCGGGACTCGAGAGTTGTTCATCGGGAGCGTGAAACGAATCCAGCCGCCGCCCTATCGCGGCGAGGTACTTCGCGATCAGCGCGCGCTCCGAACCGTAGTCGTGACTCATCAGGATCCACACCCGTGAGCGTCCGCGCCAGCTGTCGAGTTGGTGCAGGTAGGTGCGAGGATTGGTTCGCGTGCACTCGCCTACCAGCACGTCACCGTCGATCGGGATGAGCTTGCGATAGTATTCGAAGGCCTGCCCGGCTCCGTAGTAGACCCACAACGCGTCTCCCGGCTGCCAGTGGTCGGCGACGTGGCGCATCACCGGACGCAGATGTTCGAGCCGATATGGCGGCGGCCGTTGCCAAAATCCCGCGACCGCCAGCGGCACGAGCAGCAGGCACGCGCAGTTGCCCACTCTTCGCCACGGCAACATCGCGCCGACCGCGTCGGCTCCGGCGACGCTCAGCAACAACAGCAACGGCATCAGGAACAGCCCCACGCGCGTACCGAAAGGATGCAGGTGAAGCGCTGCGGCGATCACCGCAAGGACCGGCGGGCCGGCGAGCAGTGCCGCGGCGCGCGGGTCGGCAAGCGTCGTCGCCACGGCGCCGGTCGCGGCCAGCACCACGAACAGCGCCGGACACGGGTAGCGCAGTGTCCCGTCGAGCCCGGCAACTCCCGTCGCGCCGAAGACATCGTTCAGCTCGGACCACAGCCAGCCGAACGGGTGACGGTGCGGCATGAACCCGTGCGCCCAGAAGTTGTGCAAATAGATGTTGTCGGCCGGCGTGATCGACGAAAGACCGTGGAAGATCGCCGCCGCAATCGCGAGCGCCCACACCGCGACGATCGCCAACCTGTAGCAGATGTCGCCGCGCTGGGACGTGACGGCATCGACGGATACGATCGCAGCCGCCGCGGCCACTGTGAATACCGCGGCTTGCGAAAAGAACAGCAGCAGCACCGGCAGCGCACCGAGAACGCCCAGCGCCAGCAGCGTCGGTTGCGACGCAACCACCCTCAGCGCGATTGCGATCACCAGCAAGGTGACAGCGACGTCCGACGAGTACGGTTTCAGATTCGACGAAAAGAAGATCAGCGGAACCGCCAGCGAGAACATCGAGATCGCGACGGTCGATGCCACCGGCCGCAGGATGCGGCGTGCCACCACGAAGAACAGCGCCACACTCACGACTCCGGCAGTGATCGGAAGAAGCCGCAACGCGTACTCCGAGATTCCGAAGAGTCCCGTGCACAGCTTCACTCCGAGCAGGAAGCCCGACGGAGCGACCTGGCCGTAATCGAGAGGCTGGAGTAGCTGCGACACATCCCGGTCGATGACGTTGCGCGCCATCGCCGCTTCGTCGACCCACAAGGAAGCCGCGGCGCCGTATTGCCACACGCGCAACGCAACCCCGATGAGAGCGGCGCCGAGCGCGGCCCACCACGACATCGCTCCAGCGCCGATCCCGAAGCCGCCGTCACTCCGCCGGCCGCTCGATCCGGAGACTTCCAACCCGCGGCCTAACCCGGCGGCCCGCTGAAAAAGCGTGGTGCGCCCGTTCAAAATGGTCCAGATGCAAGGCGCGCGCGAAATTCGTCCGCTACGAGGCTTGGATCTCGCCCGTCGCCGGCTCCTGGCTCGCGTCGTAGCGACCGGTTGCGCGCGCACGAGCCCCGAGCTGGCGAGGGGCGAGCTCGAGTAGACAGGCGTGATCCTCGCGCGTCGCCAGCTCCGCGCTCGTGGGCCATTTTCAACGGGCGCCCAGCGCGGCGCGTTCTGCCTCGGGCCACACCTGCTGAAGAATGCCGACCATGCGATCGATGTCCGCCTTGGTGGAGATCAGCGGCGGCGCCAGTGCCACGCACTGGAACAGCGCGCGCGCGATCAGGCCGCGCTCGAACGCCGCCGCCACGATGTGGTGCGGATCCTCGACGTTGGGGAACGGTTCCTTGGTGTTCTTGTCGCGCACTATCTCCAACGCGGCGAGCATTCCGCAACCGCGGATCTCACCGACGATCGGCGAGTTGCCGAACGCCGCTTTCAACGACTCGAGCAGATAGGCGCCCATCGCGGCCGCGTTCTCGACCAGACCTTCGCGATCGACGATCTCCAGGTTAGCCAAACCCGCTGCGCAGCAGGTCGGGTGGTTGTTGTAGGTGAGACCGAACATCAACGGTATGCCTTCGGGCGTTTCGTCGCGGATGGTCTCGTATACGTGGTCGGAAACCGCCGACGCCGACAGCGGCAGGTAGCCCGAGGAGATTCCCTTCGCGAACGAGACCAGGTCGGGCTTGATGTCCCAGTGCTGCATACCGAACCACTTGCCGGTGCGCCCGAAGCCCGTGACGACTTCGTCGAGAATCAACAGCACGTCGTGGCGCTTGCAGATTTCCTGGATCGGGCCGTAGTAGTCGGGCGGCGGCACCAGCATCCCGCCGGTTCCCATCACCGGTTCGAGAATCACGGCCGCGACGCTGTCGGCGCCCTCCTGCTGGATCACCGTCTCCAAATCGTGCGCGCAGGCCAGGCCGCAATCGGGATAGGTCTTGCCGAACTCGCAGCGGTAGCAGTACGGCATCGAGAAGTAGGCGTGCGACGCGTCCTGCTCGACGAACAGATGATAGGCCAGGATGCTGGTCGCGCTGCCGGCGCCGCGTGTCGCCCCGTGAAAGGCCCAGCGCCGCGACAACACCTTGACCTTGGACGGCTTGCCGCGCACCGCGTGATAGAGGCGCGCGAACTTGAAGTTGGCCTCGTTGGCCTCGCTGCCGCCGCTGTGGAACAGCACGTGGCCGAGGTGCCGATCCGCGGGCAGCAGACCGACGATCTTCTCGGCCAGCCTCGTGGCCGGCTCGTTGCCGAAGTCCCAGAAGCTCGGGTAGTAGGCGAGTTTGGCCATCTGCGCGGCGACCGCGTCGGCGATTTCCTTGCGGCCGTGGCCGACGTTGATGTTGAACAGGCCCGAGAATCCGTCGATCAGCGTGCGTCCGTCGGCCGTCGTCAGTTCGACGCCGCGGCCTCCGACGAAGATGTTCGAACCTGTCTTCTCCTGCTTGCGCAGCTCGGTGATCGGATGGATGACGTGCGCGCGATCGAGCCGCAACACGTCGTCGAGATCGGGAATCAGGTTGGCCATGTGTACCCCTCCGTGGCACTTGTGTAGCGTTTGTCTAGCACTTGTCGCGAGCCCAAGGGAACCGAGCACGCAGCCTGTTGCAAATGGCCCATCTGCTGCGTTGCGCGCGAAACCACTCGCTACGACGCGAGCCCGGAGCCGGCGACGGGCGAGCTCCAAGCCTCGTAGCGGACGACTTTCGCGCGCGCCTTGCATCTGGACCATTTTGAACAGGCTGATGGGCGGGTTTTCAACAGCCTGCGGAGGCAGCCCGCGTGAGGGCTCCAGTGCGGGGAGCTGACCCGGCCCGGGCGGATCTCGCTTGCCGCTCTCTTCGTGACCGTCAGTCGCCGAGAATCACCGACGCATCGACCGCTACGACGCGGCCAGCGCTGACGATCAGCGGATTCACGTCGATCTCGCGAATGCGCGGGTAGGCAACCGCGAGCGCGCCGAGGCGCACGAGAATTGCGGCGAGTTGCTTACGATCCACCGCGGGTGCGCCGCGGAAGCCGTCGAGCAAGCGCTGTGACTTCAAGCGCGCGATCAACGCGAGAGCGTCGTCGCCGCCGAGCGGTGCAACCCCGAAGCTGGTATCGCGCAAGACTTCGGCCATCACTCCGCCGAGTCCGAGCATCACGCAGGGGCCGAACTGGCGATCGCGCAGCAGGCCGGCAATCAGTTCGAGGTCGCCGGCCACCTGCCGCTGCACCAGCACGTGCCCCGCGCCGTTCATCTTCTGAGCGAGCAGTTCGAACTCGGCCGCGGCTTGCTCGGGTGTGGCAATGCCGAGACGCACCAGACCCATCTCGGTCTTGTGCACCTGCCCGGCGACGAGTCCCTTCATCACCACCGGCCAGCCCAGTTCGGCGGCGCGGGCCGCGGCCTCCTCTCTTGAAGCAACCAGCGCTTCTTCAACCGTCGCGATGCCGCAGGCCGCAAGGATCCGCTTCGAAAGGTGTTCGTCGAGCGCGCCGTTTTCTCTCGACACCACGGCGGCCAACTCGGCCGGCAGCATCAGCTCGCGCGCAGTGGCGGCAGTGCCACCTCGCGTTGCCGCGCCGGCGATCGCGCTGCGGCGCGGCCTCTGCTTCAACACCGCCGCCATGCACTCGGCCGCACGCTGCAGTTCTCTGTAGACCGGCACACCGTGCTCACGGGCTAGAGCCCTGACGCGATCGACCACCTCGGCGGTACCGATGATCCAGCAGAATAGAGGTTTGCCGGCCGCGCGCGCGACTCGAGCGAGCGAACCGATGTCTTCGCCGATGAAGCCAAGAGCAAAGAAGTGGCAGAAGATCGCATCCACTTGCGGATCGGCACACAACGCGTCGAAGGCCTTGCGATAAGCGTCCGCGCCGTGCAGCTCGACCGCCGGCCACACGTCCACCGGATTCGACGGCGGCATCCACGGCGGGAACACCTCGGTCAACACGGCGCGCGTGGCCGGAGAGAAGTCGGCCAGATGCAGTCCGACGCGGTCGATGAAATCGGCCGACACGATGCCGGCGCCGCCGCTCGGCGTCAGCACCGCAACGCGGCCACCGCTCCCGGCGGCGCGCGGGTATCTCGCCATCGTCTGGCAGACGTCCATCATCTGTTGGAAGTCGTCGGCTTCGACCACGCCGGCCTGGGCCAGAGCCGCGCTCACCAACGCACCGTTGCCGGCCAGACTCGCGGTGTGACTCATCGCCGCGCGCGCACCGATCTCGCTCTTGCCGCCCTTGAGCACCACGATCGGCTTGTCGGTCGAGCGGCACAGATCGACGAAACGGCGCCCGTCCTGAATCGACTCCAGGTACATCCCGATCGCGCCGGTGTGCGGGTCGTCGATCAGGTACTCCAGCAGATCGCACTCGTCCACGTCGACCTTGTTGCCGATCGAGCAGGCCTTGCTGATGCCCACCGATGCGTGGCTCATCAGGTCGATCAGAAAACCGGCGGCGAGAAAGCCGCTCTGCACCACCAGCGACACGTCGCCCGAGATGAAACCTTCCGACCAGATCTTGTCCATCACGAACGAGAAAGCGTATTTGTTGACGGCGTCGACCAACCCCATGCAGTTGGGACCCCAAAGCCGCACGCCGCTCTGGCGATGTATGGCCACCAGTTCGGCCTGCAATGCTTTGCCCTCTTCACCGGTCTCGGCAAAGCCGCCCGACTCGATGATCACCGCCTCGATGCCGCGCTGCACGCACTGACGCACCACCGCCGGTACCTGCGCCGCGGGTACGAACACGATCGCGAGATCGACGGGGTCGGGCACCTCCAGCACCGAGCCGTAGCACTTCAGCCCCTCGATCTCGGCGTTGGCCGGATTTACCGGATAGATGCCGCCTTTGAACCCGGCCAGCAGGTTCTTCAGTATCTTGTAGCCGCCGCGCCCCTTCTTGGCACTGGCACCGATCAGTGCGATTCCGCTCGGATTGAAAAACGCTTCCATTCTGCTGCCCCTCGCAGACGCGTTTTGTCCGGGAGTGGCGATCATGCAAACGGCGGAGACTGAAACGCCGGCGGATGCGCAGCAGTGAAAGGCGATCGGAGAACGCGAGGGAATCCCTCGTTACCGGTGGGACAATAGCGCGAGTGCTGGCAACTTCATCTTCGGCTCGTTCTTCCCAGACCGAAGTCGACCTTTCTCGTCACCACGTCAGTCCACGGCACCACGGTGATCTCTTCCGTCATCGCCACCGTGTTTTCGACGTCGGCAACCACGTAGCCGCGCTTGAGGCCGAGATCGGTCATGCACTGACGCAGGCCGGCGACGGCGTGTCGATCCACGACCGAGGACGACTTGATCTCCACGGCCGTGGTCTGCGTTCCTTCACGGATCAGCAGGTCAACCTCGCCTCCGGCGCCGGTGCGCCAGAAGAAGAGTTCCGAGCGCACGGCGGTCTCGGCGGCCAGCGCAGCGATCTCTTCGATGACCATGCCTTCGAAGGAGCTTCCTCTGCGCGACCAGCTGTCGAGTTCGTTCGGCGAGCGAAGCCCGGCCAGGAAGTGCAACAAGCCGCTGTCGCGCACGTAGACCTTCGGCGACTTGGTGAGTCGCTTCTGGACGTTGGCGAAGAACGGCGCGAGGCGGCGAATCATGAATGCGCCCTCGAGAACGTCGAGATGATCCGCTACGGTGTGGTGCGAAACACCGAGAGATCGCGCGAGATCCGAAAGATTCAAGACGTTGCCGTGAACGTGCGTCAGCATGCTCCACAGCCGCCGCAATCGCGGCGGCGCAAGCCGCACGCCCAGTGCCGGCAGGTCGCGTTCGAGGAACGTGGAGACATAGGAGTCGAGCCATTCTGTCCTGGATCGGGCGGCACGCAGCGCATGGACCGGTGGGAAGCCGCCCCAGAACCAGCGATCTTTGGCACGGCGGCTGCCGGCCAATTCGGCGGCGCTCAGCGGAGCGAGTTCGAGTATGCCGACGCGACCGGCCAGCGACTCCGACACCGCGCGCATCAACGCGGGGCTGGCGGATCCGAGCAGCAGAAACCGCCCCTTGCCGGCAGATCGGTCGATGGTGTGACGGAGAACCGGGAACAAGGCCGGCAGCCGCTGGGCTTCGTCGATCACCACGCGGCGCGGATTGGCGCGCAGGAATCCCTCGACGTCAGCTTCGAGGACCGCGAGGTCCGCCGGCCGCTCCAGGTCCAGGTGCCGCCACGTCGGATAGAGCTGGCGCACCAACGCGGTCTTGCCACACTGGCGCGGCCCGCACACGAGCACCGCCGGAAAGTCTCGAAGCAACCTTTGCAGGCGGGCCGCCTGTCGACGCGGGATCCATTCCATGCCTTGCAATTTGGCACCCTGGCTTCCGGATTACAAGGGCTGGCGGGGAGCGCCAGCCGCGCTCGGCTACACCGCCAAGATCCGCCGATTGAAGTTCGAGGCGAGCACGAGGTTACGACGACTACCCAACTCTCGCTCGGTAGAGCCTCGCCTTGCGCGGTGAACAGCCCGGGGTCTCGGCTGAGACGCACCAACTCGGAGTCGAGAACGAGGTCGAACCAGTGGGACGAAGCCGTCGGCATGACGGTTCGCAGCCAGGTCGTCTTACCGGTTCCGCGCGGGCCGAACAGGAAGAACGACGAGGAGGGCAGAGCGAGGCGTCGGGTAAACATCGCCAGCAATATGACGGTAAAATTGCCGGCGATATTTCCATAGTCCAGGCCGCTCGAAGATTGCCGGCAGTCCCCGAGTCCGAAGCCCTGCCCCTCGACGTGTACGCCTTTTCGGGGAACCGCTATACTTCCGGCCGGTAAGCTCACTTGTTGATTCGCCGGATCGCCTCGCTCGCACGCTACCCGAGGACGTCGCTGCTCATCATGGCGGCGGCGACCGTGTTCGCGCTCGCCGGCGTGAAGCGGATCGGGTTCGACGGCTCGCTGACTTCACTCAGCGTCCCGAACGACCCGGCACGCCTGTACAACGACGAGATCCACCGCCAGTTCGGCGACGAAGAGATCGGCGTCGTACTGCTGGAGAACGACGACGTCTACCGCCCCGAGAACGTCGCCGCGCTGCGCGAACTGACCGACCGGCTGGAGAAGGTCCGCGGGGTGAGCCGCGCGCTGAGCATCACCAACGCGTCGGATCCGGTCGCAGACGTGTTCAACCCGCCGCCGCTGCTGGCGCCGGGGCCGGTCACACCGGCGACGGTCGCCCAGTTGCGCGAACGCGTGAAGGCCAACCCGATCTACGTACCCAACCTGGTCGCGGCCAACGCGAAAGCGGCCGCGGTAACCCTGTTCTTCAAGAACGCCGCCACCACCGACGACGAGACCGCGGTGGACCACGACGTGCAGGCGGTGCTCGAAGCATCGGCCGGCCGCGGCAAGATCCACTACACCGGCATGTCGCACATCCGCGTGCAGGCCGTCGAGCACATGCGCAACGACCTGGTCGCGTTCCTGCCGGGCAGCCTGCTGGTAATGGCGGTGGTGCTCTACGGCATCTTCCGCTCGGTGCGCGCCACCGTGCTGCCCTTGTGTCTGCTCGCCGTCGGCGTGGGTTGCCTGGTCGGGATGATGGGTTGGCTCGGAGAGCCGATCACGCTGGCCACGCTGGTGTTGCCGTCGTTGCTGCTGGTGATCGGCGGCTCCTACGCGATCCACATCGTCAACGCCTACCTCGACCTCGTGCGCAATCCGGAGACGTCCAAACTCGGCGCCGAAGAGACCTTCAAACGCATGCTCGACAGGGTCGGGCTGCCGGTCTTCGTCTCGGCGCTCACCAATGCGGTCGGCTTCGGCTCGCTCGCCATTCATCCGATTCCGGCCATCGCCAGCCTCGGCGAGTTCGCAGTGCTCGGCATCGCGGTCGTCGCGGTGGGCTCGATGATCGGCCTGCCGCTGGCACTGCTGAGCATGCCGGGACGGCAGGTCTCGAGACGTTCGGCAGCGCAGTCGCTCGAAAGCGAAGACAAACAGAAGGCACCGGGGCTCGAAAGGGCCGTCGCCTACATCGGCAGCATCTGCGTCGACCATCGATTGAAGGTGCTGACCGGCGCGGCGGTGGTCACCTGCCTGGCAGCCTGGGGTGCACGGCAAGTTGAGGTCGACACCGACTTCCTGAAGTCGTTCCGCAAGAACTCGCCGGTGCGCGAGGCCTTCGCGGCCATCGAGCAGAACCTGGCGGGAGCCAATCCGATCTCGGTGGTGATCACCGGGCCCGAACCCGACTACTTCCGCAACGTCGGCGCACTTCGCCGCGTCAAGGATTTTCAGGCCTTCGTCAAGACGCTGCCGGGCGTGGACACCAGCCTCTCGCTCGTCGACTATCTCGACGAACTCGATCTTGGCCTGCAGCAGTCCGGCGGCGAGATGAACGTCGACGAAGCCACCGGCAACGTCGTCGAGGCGCCGCCGCCTGCGAGTTTCTGGCAAGACCCGGACAAGCAGCTGCCGCAAGTCCTGCAACTCGTGTCGGCCAACCCGCGTTCGTTCTCGGGCGTGGTCGACAAGAACTTTCAGCGCCTGCACATCACGCTGCGCACCTCGCTGACGGGTTCGCGCGAAACCTCCGTGCTGATCGGGAAAGTGAAGACCTACGCCGCTGACGCCTTTCCACCCGGCATCGACGTGCAGCTGACCGGCACGCTGGTGGTGATGTCGTCGATCTCCGACCGGATTCTTTCGGGGCAGATCGAAAGCACCGCGGTCGCGTTCGCGATCATCCTCGTGCTGCTGTCGATCATGTTCCTGTCGCTGCGCGTCGGCGTGCTGGCGATGATCCCGAACGTGATACCCAACGTGGTCTTCTTCGGCGTGATGGGCTACGGCGGCATCCAGCTCAACATGGCCACCAGCATCATCGCGGCGGTCGCGCTCGGCATTTCGGTGGACGGCACGATCCACTACATGGCGCGCCTCGATCGCATCGTGAAGTCCACGGGCAGCCAGCGCGAGGCGCTTCTCGCCACGCTGCGCATCATCAGCCGCCCCGTGGTCGCGATGACGTTGATGCTCGCGACCGGCTTCCTGGTCATGGTGACATCCAACTTCGTCATCATCTCGACTTTCGGCTGGCTGACCGCGCTGACGATGGTGGTCTCGCTCATCACCACGCTGTTTCTGGTACCGGCGATCCTCGCCACGACCTCGGTCATCAACGCCTGGGACCTCGTGACGTCACGCCTGGGGCCGAGCCCCCACCTCACTATCCCGCTGTTCGAGGGACTCGGGCGCTTCGGCGTGCGACTGGTCGTGCTGCTCGGCCGATTGCGCACGTTCCGCAGCGGAGATTACGTGGTGAGACGCGGCGAGGAAGGCCGCGAGATGTACCTGGTGCTGACCGGCCGTGGGCAGGTGTTGCTCGACAACGGCGTCAAGATCCCGCTGCCGCGCGGCGGCATCGTCGGCGAAATGGCGCTGGTGCGCCGCACCGTGCGCGGCGCCGACGTGGTGGCCTCCACCGACCTCGACGCGCTGGTGATCGACGAGGATTTCCTCCGGCGCCTGCGCGCCCGCTATCCGCGTCTGGCTTCGAAGTTCTTCCTGAACCTCGCCCGCATCCTCAGCGACCGGCTCGAAGCCGCCAACCGCCGCGGGTGAGCGCGGTCTCGCCCTTCGCCGAGCCCCCTCCCTCACCCCTTCGCCTCACCGGGCGCACGTTCGTCCCGGCGCGCTCCGGCCGCAGCCGCCCGCCCCCTTTCGGAAGCGCCGCAAGAGACGGCCCTTGACGGATGCAAGTCAGACCTGCTAGACGCCCGGTCAGTTTAGGACTTCGGGTCATATTGTGAACCAGCCGTCAACCGTAGCCGCTCAACCGTCCGCCTCGCAGACCATCCGAGCCCGGCGGCGGACCAGGGAAAAGGAGGCTCGCCGCCGGTCGATCCTCGACGCCGCCCGCGCCGTGTTCCTGGAATGGGGCATGTCGGCGAGCACGATGGATCAGATCGCCGAACGCGCGGAGCTCAGCAAGGGGGCTCTGTACCTGCACTTCAGCGGCAAGCAGGAGCTGTGTCTGGCGCTTCTGGTGGAGGTGAGCCGCAGCCTGGTGGACGTACTGAAGGCCGCGCACAATCCGAAGCTGACGCCGCTCAGGCAGCTCGAACGGTTGATCGACGCCTACTACGGGTTCTACCTGCACAGGCCCGACTACTTCCGGCTGCTCTTCGTAGTCGAACACCAGTCGTATCGCAGCGACGCCGCCGACGCGCTCCGCACCGAATGGACCGATCTCGGCAGAGAAGCGTTGGAACTGCTCGCGAGCGTCATCGAAGCGGGCGTCGAGCAGGGCTCCATCCGCAGCTGCGCTCCTTGGACTACCGCGGTCTCGCTGTGGGCGTCGGTGACCGGAGTCATCGTGCTGCCGGTGCAGGAAATCCGCGCGGGCTTCGTCGGAAACGTCAGCCACGAGGAACTGGTCAAGTTCACCCTGCGAACGTTCTGGAGGGGCATTCAGGCCGAAGCCGCACCCGCGGCCGACGACGGCGACGCCAAGCCTCGCGGCAAAGTTGCGTCGAAACCCAAGCGCGCGCCGGCACGGAGATGAGTCAGATGCGATTCCCGAACCTGTTCGAGCCGATCCGGATCGGCAACGTCACCATCCGCAACCGCATCGCAATGGCGCCGATGGTGACTCAGTACTGCGACCGTGGCCACGTCAGCGAACAGCAACTCGCCTACTACGCCGCCAGAGCGCGCGGCGGCGTAGGACTGATCGTCACCGAGCACGTTCTCGCGAGCAGGTGGGCCGAAGACAACTGCCCCCTGAACGTGATGGGGCTCTACGACCCGCACCACATGCTCGGCCTGGCCGAACTGGTCGAGACCATCCACGCTTTCGGAGCCAAGACGTTCATTCAGCTCAACCTCGGAGTCGGCATCCAGGGCTCCTCGCTTCGCGCCGGAGTGCAGCCGGTCGGTCCCTCGGCGGTAGGCTACCGTGCAGCGGCGGACATGGTTCCGCGCAACTGCCTGGAGCCGTTCACACCGTTCATGGTCGGTGAACTGCCGCGCGAGATGACGGTCGAAGAAATCGAACGCGAACAAGCCAGCTTCGCCAGGGCGGCGATGATGGCACGCGCCGCCGGATTCGACGGCCTGGAAATCCACGCGGCGCACGGATTTCTGCTCTCGGAATTCCTGTCGCCGCGCTTCAACGTGCGCACCGACGGCTACGGCGGCACTCTCGACAACCGGATGCGCTTCCTGCTGGAACTCGTGCGGATGGTAAGAGGCGCGGTCGGCGACGAAATGGCCCTTGGGGTCAGGCTCAGCGCCGACGAGCACACGCCGGGCGGCACGAGCTACCAGGACACCTGCGCGATCGTGCAGCGACTGGGACGCGAAGGAGTCGATTACCTTCACGTCGGCGACGGTTGCTTCGAATCGCTCAAGTACACGATCCCCGACGAAGCCGGAACGATGGTCGAGGAAGCGGCGGGGTTCAAGAAACTCGGCGTCATGCCGGTCGTGACGCCGACGATCCACGACCCCGAGACGGCCGAGAACGCGGTGCGGGACGGCGTCACCGACATGATCTCGCTAGGACGGCAACTGATCGCCGACCCGGATTGGGCGAACAAGGTCCGCGCCGGCAACGTCGCCGACATCCGCAAGTGCGATCGCTGCAACCGCGGGTGTTTCGCACGCGTGTTCGCGGGCCTGCGGGTCAAGTGCATCCGCAACCCGGAGAGCGGCCTGGAACGCTACAACCCTCAGTACACACAGTGGCACGCAAGACAGCGCGCGATCGAACAACGGACAGCGAAGCGCACGAACTGACGGGACGCGAAGCGGCGCGCACCGCAGGTCGTCCGCGGGAGAAGATCCATGCTGAATGAGTTCACGGTCGGGTTCAGAACTGCCGAGAAGGACTTGGACGCCATGGTGCCCCTGAGCATGTCTGCCGAAGGAGTGGGCGCCGCGATGTTCCTCATCGCGTTTCTCGCGGGTTCGCGCGCGGGCGGCGTGACGGGGCTGCTGCTGGTCATGATCGGTGCCGGGGCGCTGTTTGCACATCTCGGACACCCGCGTCGCTCGTGGCGCGTGATCACCGAAGCCGGCCGCACGTGGATGAGCCGCGGAGCGGTCTTCACGGCCGGCCTCGTCGTGTGCGGAGCCGTGTCGTTACTGTTCCAGAGCGACGGAGTGACGTCGTTGATCCTGCGCGCACTGGCGCTGGTGTGTACCCTCGTAGTCGTCGGGTACGCGGGAATAATGTTCTCGTTGATCAACGCGGTGCCGTTCTGGAACACTTCGCTGTTGCCGGTCCTGTTCGTGCTGCACTCGCTGACCTCGGCGGCGCTGCTGCTGACGGTCATGTTGTCGCTGGCCGGTAGCGGTATCGCGGGACATCCGCGCGAATGCGCCGCGGTCGTCGCACTGCTCGCTTCCACGCTGGCGCTGACGCGGATGCTACCAGCGTCGGCGGCGCACTCGGAGGCGGCGCAGGAATCGGTCCGGCTGCTGACCAGCGGCCACCTCGAAACGCTCTTCCACCGCGGCGCCCTGACGGCGGGCCTCGAGTGGCCGCTCGCGCTGATGTTACTCGCATACCTGCTGCGCGGTTCGGGGCTGGTCTCGGGGCTGCTGCTCGTTGCGGCGGTCGCGCTGCGCGTGACCGGAGACGTCAGCTTTCGATCCGCGCTGCTACGCGCCGGCGTCTACGCGCCTGTCGTCTGACCCGCGAAACACGACGGCACCACGCATCGCGGACGATCTTCAACGGAGGGATTTTCGATGCTGAACCCGACTCGAATGGATGACGCCTGGGTCTCCACTACCTGCTACGGCTGCTTCCCTTCCTGTGCGATCCAGGTCCATCGCAAGGACGGCAAACTGGTCGCGTCCAAGGGCGATCCGAGGGTCTACAGTTCTCTCGGCAAATGCTGCGGCAAGTCGCTGGCGCGCATCGCCGACCTCTACCACCCGAACCGGGTCACCAAGCCTCGCATCCGGACGAATCCGAACAAAGGCATCGACGTCGATCCCATGTGGAAGGAAATCAGCTGGGACGAAGCCATGGAAATCGTCGTCGAGCGGCTCCGCAAGATCCACACCGACGATCCGCGCAAGCTGGTCATGGCCTCGATGGACCTCAACAATCACTTCTACCAGTACGCGTTCGCGACCGCGTTCGGCTCGCCCAATTACGCCTGGTACAGCGCCACGATGTGCGGAGGTGGACTGCACACTGTGTTGTTCGCGACTCTCGGCGCCGTCAACTCGGAGCCGGACCTGCCGCGTTGCAACTACATAGTCCAGTGGGGTTCGCAGTACGGGCTCGGCGCCAACAACAACCCGATGGTCGGCATCCGCGACATGGCCGAAGCGCGCAAGCGCGGCGCAAAACTGGTGGTCATCGATCCCGTCTGCAGCCACGCCGCGGCCAAAGCCGACGAGTGGATTCCGATCCTGCCCGGTACCGACGGCGCTCTCGGCATCGGCGTTGCCAACGTGCTCGTCAACGAACTCGGGATCTACGACCGGCCGTTCCTGGCCAGAAGCACCAACGCGTCGTACCTGATCGACGCAGACGGTCACTACGTGCGCGACCCGCAGAGCGGTAAACCGCTGGTGTGGGATCTCGCGGCGGCTGCGGCCAGACCGTACAACGACGAAACCGTCGCGAACTCTGCTCTCGAGGGGTCTTACGAGGTCGAAGGCAAGGCGTGCCGCCCGGCCTTCGAGTTGCTCAGAGATCACTTGAAGAAATACGACGCCGAGACGGTGTCGCGGATCACGTCGGTGCCGCCGCAGACCATACGGCGCTTCGCCAAGGAGTTCGGAGAAGCCGCGCAGATCGGCGCGACCATCTTGTACGACGGTCAGATCCTGCCCCACCGGCCCGCCTGCACCGAAACCAAGCGCGGCGGCAGTCACCACAAGAACGGGTTCTGGAACGTGTACTCGATCATCCTGCCCAACATTCTGGTCGGGGCGATGAACGTTCCGGGCGGCCTGCTCGGCACGCACCCCAACGGTCCCTTCGGCATGTGGAACATCACCGAATCCGACGACGGCCTGATCGTCAGCAACCTCTGCGACGTGATGGCGCACGTAACCGATTTCATCAGCACCTATCCCGCCGAAGAGGTCAGGGCTCCCGAGAGCCTCGAACTGATGGAGCTGATGCCGTGCTCCAACTTCCGCAACACGATCCCGTTGCTGACCATGAACGATCCGGCCAAGTACGCGATCCCGTACGTTCCGGAATTCCTGACGATCTTCCGTTTCAACCCGATGATGACCACGATGGACCCGCGGGCCGTGGCCGAAACGCTGAAGAAGGTCGACTTCATTCTTTCGTTCGCGTGGCAGATCGACGAGACCAATCAGTTCGCCGACCTCGTCATCCCGGAAGCACACGATTTCGAACGCTGGTGGATGTTTCCGGCCAACATGCCGGCCGGCTTCATCAGCCCGGGGCCGGGTCCCTGGTACGGCCAGATCGTCCAGCCGGTCGTGGATCCTCCGCCCGGCGTCGGGCACTGGGCGGATTTCATGATGGAGGTCGCCCAACGGCTCGGGATAGTCGGCGAGATGAACCGGCTGCTCAACTTCAACAGCGGCCTGGTCAATTCGCCCGAACTCGCGCTCGACCCGGACACCAAGTACACGACCGAAGAAATCGCCAAGCGTACGGTGCGCCTGCTCACGCGCGAAAACACCTTCAACGACGAGACGTTCCGCGACCACGGAGCGGTGCACTTCTACGACAAGACCACCGAGGAAGCTTTCCCCGGCTGCTTCATGAAGGCGCGCATCCCGGTCTATTTCGAGCACTTCATCGACGCCGGCAAGCAGGTGCGGGCGGTGACCGACAAACTCGGGATGGACTGGTGGGACACGTCGTTCTACCACCCGATGCCCGAGTGGCACCCCTGCCGTGCGCACGGCATCGACGACGAACAGTACGATCTCTACACCGCGTTCAGCAAAGCGCCGCTGCTCGCCCACACCATCTCGATGGAAAACCCGTGGGTCGACGACGTCGTGAGGCGCAACCCTCTCGACTACTCTGTGCTGATCCACACCAGCGTGGCCGAGCGGCACAAGATCCGCGACGGAGACATGGTGTGGGTGGAATCGGACGTCAACCGCGTAAGAGGCCGGGCTCGCGTGACCGAATGCGTGCACCCGCAGGTGGTCGCCACCTTCGGCATCGGCGGCCGCTGGGGCCGCGACAAGCACGTGTCCAGAGGCAAAGGCGTGCATCTCAACTCGTTGATCCGCTTCGGATGGGACATGGTCGACACGCTCTCGGGGCAGATCGACTTCTGCGCCAAAGTGAAGGTCTACAAGGCGTGACGATCGCGCCGCGGAGGGCAACATGGCCGCTTACGAAATGATCATCGACCTCGATTCGTGCATCGGCTGCAACGCCTGCACGATGGGCTGCAAGGCCGAGCACGGCACTCAGCCCGGAGTCTTCTGGGCCCACGTGCTGCAGAAAGAGTACGGCAAGACCCCGCGAGTGACGCGGTTGTTCCTGCCGGTGCTGTGCAACCACTGCGAAGACGCCCCCTGCGAGGAGGTGTGCCCGACCGGCGCGACCCACCGCAGCGCGGACGGCATAGTGCTCGTCGATTACGACACGTGCATCGGTTGCCGGGCCTGTGCCACCGCATGCCCCTACGACGCGAGGTGGTACATCGAGCGCGAAGAGTTCTACTTCCCCGGCACTGCGCTCCCCTACGGGGTAGGCGAACTGCGCGGCTACGAGAGGATCGTACAGAAGTGCAACTTCTGTGTGGACCGGCTCGGCCGCGGACAGGATCCGCGCTGCGTCGAGGTCTGCCCGACCTCGTGCAGAACATTCGGCGATCGCGAGGATCCGACCAGCAACGTCTCCAAACAGGTACGCTCGGAGCGGACCTTCGTGCTGCGCCCCGAGGCGGCAACGCGGCCGCGCGTGCGCTACGTGATGAACAAAAATCTCGACATCGTGCAGATCCGATGAGTGCAGCCGCCTCGGGTCGAGCCGCTGAGCCGTGCTGCGGCGTAGCAAGGTGAATCTACTCCTGCTCGCAGGATGCGGTGACGAGCAACCGACAAGAGAGGGCCCGTTGCTTCGTCACTTCATCGCGCGAAGTTCGGCAAGAGTGAGGGATCGAACATGCACCAAGAGAACAACTTGCGTAGCCTGACGTCGAAAGGCGAGCTGGTGGTCGCGCCGGGCGTCTACAGCGCGCTCACTGCCAAGCTGGTCGAAGCGGCCGGATTCCGCTGCATGTACATGAGCGGTTACTGCACCGCGGCATCGACCATGGGTCTGCCCGATCTCGGTCTGCTGACCATGACTGAGATGCTCGGCAACGTCCGCGCGCTGTCGGACGCGGTCTCGATTCCGCTGATCGCCGACGGCGACACCGGCTACGGCAACGCGCTCAACGTCCAGCGCACGGTAAAGGAGTACGAGAAAGCCGGCGCGGCGGCGATTCACATCGAGGATCAGGTGTGGCCCAAGCGCTGCGGGCACATGGCGAACAAGCAGGTGATCCCGCAGGGCGACATGGTGAGCAAGATTCGCGCCGCGGTCGACGGGCGTGCATCCGAAGACTTCGTGGTAATCGCCCGCACCGACGCAATCGCCGTCGAAGGGCTCGAGGCCGCGCTCGATCGACTGGCCGCATACGCCGAGGCGGGCGCCGACGTGGTGTTCGCCGACGGACAACAGACCATGGAACACATCGCCGCAGTGCCGAAGCGGTTCACCTCGGTTCCGTCGATGATCAACCTGGGGCCGCTCACGCCGCCGCTGTCGGTCCTGGAACTGCGAGAACTCGGCTACGCGATCGCGATCTATCCCTCGCTGTGCATCGGCCCGGCGGTGCTCGCGACGCAGGAGGCGCTCGAACGTTTCAAGGAGACCGGAACACCGGCGTTCGCGGACCCCGACAAGATGATGCGCCTGTGGATGTTCTTCAACGAGTTCCTCGACGTACCGCGCTACAACGCGATCGAACAGAAGTACAGGTCCTGATCGGACGGCGGCCGGCCGCACCGGGCACGGAGGCTACGATGACTCAGTCGACATCCAGGTTCCCGAACCTGCTCTCGCCGATCAAGATCGGCGACGTACGACTCGAAAACCGCATCGCGGTGGCGCCGATGCAGGAGTTCATGAGCGGCTACAACGGCGAAGTCACCGAGCAGACGCTCGGCTACATCGGCGCGCGAGCCAAGGGCGGTGCCGGCCTGGTGACCAGCGGCGTGTTCCTCGCCACCAGGCTGGCTGCGCGGTTCCCGATGGGCCGCAGCATGGTCTTGTACAACCCCGGCCACCAGATCGGGCCGACGCTCTATGCCGAACGCATCCACTACTTCGGCTCGGTGGCCTGCGCCCAGATGTCGCCCGGACTCGGGCGCCAGTGCACACCCTACGATCCCGAAGACCTTGCCCCCGCACCGACCGCGAACCTGCCCTACGAGATCGCCAGCGAAAAAGCCTTCGACGCGTTCGCGAACGTCCTTTCCGTGGACATGCGCTCGCGCATGGTCACCGTCGGCCCGATGACCCGCGAACTGAGCGTCGCGGAAATCCGTGCCGAGCAAAAGGAGTTCGCGAGCAGTTGCCAGCTGGCGGTGCTGTGCGGATTCGACATGATCGAGATCCACGCGACGCACGGCTTTCTCTGCCACCAGTTCCTGTCGCCGCTCACCAACAAGAGGACCGATCTGTACGGCGGCGAGTGGCGCAACCGCAAGCGCTTCCTCAACGAGCTGATGGAAGCGACGCGCTATGCGTGCCGCGGAATTCCGGTGGGCGTACGGATCAGCGCGGAAGAACACATGGAAGGCGGCTTGACCCGCGAAGAGATGGTCGACGTTGCGCGCGACCTGCAAGCGCGCGGCGCCGATTTCGTTCACCTGTCGGACGGCGCAGGACTCGAAGAGAGCGGCCATCAGATTCCCGACGCCGACCGCGCCGAGCACATGGCAGAACACGGAATTGCCTTCAAGCGCGATCTGACGATCCCGGTCATGGTGATCTCTCAGCACGATCCAGTGAAGGCCGAGCACGATATCGCCGCCGGTGCGTACGACATCTCGGCGATGGGCCGCCAATTGCTGTGCGACCCCGAGTACCCGAACAAGCTGGCCGACGGCCGCGAAAGCGAGATCGTCCGCTGCACGCGCTGCAACATCTGCATGCTTCGCGGCCTGGCCGGAATGTACGTCGCGTGCCCGTTCAACCCCGAGCTGGGCAGAGAGTATCTGATCGAGCGTTACAAGATCGGTGCGTGGAAAAGCGACGAGAGTGTGATCCCAAAGAGTTGGGGGATGGCGCGAATGCCGCCGCTGCACGGCAAGCCGTGGTGGCGCGATGAAATCGAGTTGGTCGAGAAGTGCTGGAGGCCCTTTCGCGGGCCGGGGCCTCGCTGAGCGTGTCGACTCGAAGGAGGTACCATGCCCACGGCATCGCTGACGGTGAAGCTCTCCGGCCGATGGGGGCTGCCGGAAGTCCAGAGAGAACTCGCACGCGGTCCGATCGACGTGGACCTACCCGACGACGTGACCGGCGAAGGCCTGTTGCGGTGCCTGGCAGATCGGTTGGGTTCGCGTTTCCAACGCAAGGCTCTCAAAGCCGACGGAAAGCTGCGCGCGGAAGTGCGTCTGTTCGTCGGTAACGGCGCGATAGAAGATCCGGGCGCGATCGTCGGCGACAGGCTGCGCCACGGCGGAGAGGTTTCGGTCGTATTGCTTACACCACTGGTCGGCGGCTAACACCGACTGTCGCCGATAGCGGTGACGGCAATGGGTCTTGGCGCTCGACGCAGGCATTGCCATCGTCGGGCATGGCGCGAAGCTTCGGCAGGAAACAACGAGATGGGCCTTGGCACTCGAGGCGGGCCCGTCGATGGGAGGAAATCGATGCACTGGTACGTCTACTTCGCACACTTCGCCGCGGGGCTGGTCCTCGCCAACGCCGTTCCGCACTTCGTCTGGGGGATCTCGGGCGAGAAGTTCCAGAGCCCATTCGCGTCGCCGCCCGGCGTCGGAGAGTCGTCGCCGCTGGTCAACGTACTGTGGGGAATGACCAACCTCGTGATCGGCTACCTGCTGCTGTTCGGAGTCGGCGAGTACGCCGGCGGCGTTTCGGCGGATGCGCTGGTCGTCGCTCTCGGGATACTCACCACCGGAGTCGGTCTCGCACGTCACTTCGGACAGGTGCGCCGGGCCGGGTGACCGGCGAACGGAAGTGCGCGCGTCCGGGATTGGAACACGGCGAACTCGCGGTCGTTACCCGCGACGGTGAACCCCTCTTCCTCTCAGTGCCGCTTGGTCGTGGACTCGAGTCCCGAACGGTACGACTGAAACTGGCCGTAGGCTTGTTCGACCGCGAGCAGGTAGGCCTCGGAGTGGCAGCGCAGATCGCCGGAGTTTCTTACAGTGAGATGATCGACGAACTCGGCCGCCGCAAGGTGGCGGTCGTAAGCTATACTGCGGAAGAATTCGCCAAGGAACTGGACTATGTCCGCACTGTTGTTGGTAGCCGATAGCGGACCGCTGATCGCTCTGGATCCACGCGACTTGTTAGCGATTCCAGCGCGCGTTCTTGACGAGGCGCTCGTGACCGCGAAGGTTTGGTGAGCGTATCCAAGCTCGTTGATGGCATCGTCTTCACTTCACGGTTTCCGATGACGGTGAGGGCGCCGGGTCGCGTGCAGCCTGAACATAGCGCCCTCGCCTCGTCGCTTCGCGCGATCTGGCGGGTCGGGCGATTACCTGGCCGTGCACTTCGAAGAACCGTTTCCTCGTGCGTCGCCGCTGTCGCCTCCGGCGCGAACGTGAGCATGACGGATCTGTGATTTTTCCTCGATTTTCCCGGTGGATTTGCAGTGTTTTCCCTTGCACGCCCGAGCGATGTTCGCTATATTTTCGCCCATGCTTCCAGGTCATGATGAAGCTCCGCGGCGCCTGCCCGGGCGCCGGGCCCTGCATCGGCGTGCAGCATCGACGCGCTCGCGCCCGCTCGCCGGTCGGACCTCCTGCCGTGAGGTTGGTTGCGGTGACGGGCCGCTGGCCGGCTCAGTCGCAAGCGGCGCACATGCAGGCTTCGACAATGGGCCCGCACCAATCATTGCCGACGCAACCGCAGCCATCGTCGGCGACGCAACCACAGCCATCGACGCCAACGCGACCGCACCCATCGTCGCCAACGCGAGCGCACCCATCGTCGCCGACGCAACCACCGCCATCGACGCCAACGCGAGCGCACCCATCGTTGCCGACGCAACCACAGCCATCGACGCCGACGCAACCGCAGCTATCGTTGCCGACAGTGCCGCTGCGAGCACCGGTTACTGCGGCGATCGGATCGTCTATCCAACTTCCGCTCACCCTGCTGATCTGATCGTTGCCGACAGTGCGCGGCCGACTCTTGATGAGACGGCGCAGCGTGCGCGCGAGTTCGACCGCGAGTTGCTAGGGCTGTCGCGTCGCGAGAACGCGTGCCGCCGTGTGCTCGGCCTGCTCGCCGAGCGCTTCATCGAGGCGCGCGGACACCAGCGCCTGGGCTTTGCTCGGCTCGGTGACTACGCAGCGGAAAGACTGGGATGGTCGGCACGGCAGATCCAGGAACTCGCACGCGTGGCGCATAGTCTGGCGCAGCTGCCGGCCATCGAGCGTGCACTTCTTGGCGGGCGCATCGGATGGACCCATGCGCGCGTGCTGGCTTCGGTGGCAACGCCATCGACCCAGGAGCGCTGGCTCGCTGTGGCCGCCTCCACCGATGCGCAGACGCTGGCAAAGCTGACCAGCAACGCCCGTGCG
>Ga0172375_10002454_pt1 | contig 28839 bp, 25 predicted proteins | sample LakKiv1m_FD_114537 | JGI IMG/M metagenome (GOLD analysis project Ga0172375, IMG submission 114537) | Freshwater microbial communities from Kabuno Bay, South-Kivu, Congo - kab_092012_11.1m | ecosystem: Environmental > Aquatic > Freshwater > Lake | place: Democratic Republic of the Congo... | reverse complement strand
GCGCCACGAGAACGCATTCGAAAAAAGGCGGCATGACCGGGAGTATCGATAAAGGTAATACCTTCGGCCTGATAGGCGGAAATGGCCTGGGTGATACCGCCGGCCTCACGGTCGGCCAGGTGACTGGAGCGGATGCGATCGAGAAGGGTGGTTTTGCCGTGGTCAATATGCCCCATGACAGCCACCACCGGAGGACGGAAGGAAGATGGCATAAGTGATTATTTTTCGGCGGCCTGAACCTTGATTTCAACGTCGGTGAGGACGCCGGCTAATCGGACATTCTCACCGCCGGCACCGATAGCCAAAGCCAATTGGTTTTCGGGAACGGTGACAACGGCGATTTGATCCTTAAGGGAAACGATCTCGACGCCCTGGGCGGGAGAAAGAGCTTGAACTATATAGTTCTTTTTGTTGGTAGAATAGGCAACAACGTCGAGTTTTTCCGATTGGGGAATTTCGTTGAGAATCGACTGGATACGGGTGCCGTTTTTACCGATACAGGAGCCAACAGGATCGACACCGGCCTGGCCGGAAGAGACGGCGACTTTGGTTCTTTCGCCGGCGGTGCGGGCGATTTTTTCGATGATAACGGCGCCATTGCTAACTTCAGGAACTTCCCGAGTAAAGAGCCCGGCAATAAAGTCGGGATCACGACGGGAAAGAACAATGTCACTACGGTCGGTTTCGGGATCACGGCTGATTTTTTGGATAAGAAAAAGCTTCTTAGTACCCAAGGCTAGGATTTCATTGCGGATCTGTTCGTCGCGGGGAAGGATACCTTCGGTTTTGCCAATACCAACAGTAATTTTGTGGGGATCAATGCGAAGAATGATACCGGGAATGATGGAACCGATTTTTTTCTCATATTCGGCGACAACAGAAGAATGTTCGGCTTCGTGGATTTTTTGATCGATGACTTGTTTGGCGGTTTGAGCGGCGATACGGCCAAAACCGGGAGGAGTAACATCGGACTTTTTTTCACCGTCGAGCTGGTAAATTTTGAATGAACCATTTTCGGGAGCCAATTCAACTTCGAATTTGGCATCTTCGGGAACGATGATCCCGTGTTCTTTTTGGTCGCGTTTATAGGCAGAAATCAAACCTAGTTCAATGGAGTCGATGATTGACTGAACATCAATGTTGCGTTCGCCGGCGATTTGGGCGACGGCAGCGGCAAATTCGGTTTTGGGTAATCTTTTGATGTCCATAAAATAATTGGGCACGAATTGAAAATGGGGACACTCACGCGTCCCCAATCAAATCGGCACAAGTTAAGCTGGGGGAATTATAGCAGAAAAACGATTAGAGACCAAGTTCACGAAGAAGATCTTTCTGGCGGGAGGTAAGGCGAGTAGGAACGGTAACTACCAGGCGGATATAGAGGTCGCCCCGGCCGAAACCGCCAAGGTCGGGAATCCCCTGCCGTTGAAGACGGACAAGAGTGTTGGGCTGGGTGCCGGGCTTAACCCTAATTTTCAGCGGTTCGCCAAGAGTGGGAACTTCGATGTCGGTGCCTAAAGCGGCCTGGAAAAATGAAATTTCGGCGTTAACAAAGACATCGTTGCCCTCGCGACGAAAAGTTTTGTCGGGTAAAACATCAATATAAAGGATAAAATCGGAAAATTTTATCCGCTGGCCGTCGTCGACACCGGCAGGAATTTTGATAGTTTTTTTCTGACCGTTGAGCCTGACCTCTTTTTGACAGCCGCGGGCGGCTTCGAGAAAAGTGATTTGGGTTTTATAAGTTTCCAATCGCTTCCCGCGGGAGGTGCCGCCAAAATTGATACCACCGCCAAAAAACTGTTCAAAAATATCAAAAGGATTGCTGAAACCGCCAAAATCAAAATCAGTCCCGCCGCCAAAGGGGTTTTGGCCGCTGCCGCTCCAGGTGTAAGTGAAAGGGCCGGAACGGTCGGTGTAGGTGTGGCCGCCGAAGCCGCCGGATGATGGGTCGAAGGCGGCATGGCCGAATTGGTCGTAGGCGGTTTTCTTTTGGTCGTTGCTTAAGATTTCATAGGCCTCGTTGATTTCTTTGAATTTTTCTTCAGCCTCGGCAGATTTGTTTCTATCCGGATGCCACTCAAGAGCTTTTTTGCGGTAAGCAGACTTGATCTCCTCTTTGGAGGCCGATTTGCCGACACCTAAGACTTCGTAATAATCGCGTTTCATGTGAGAAATTCAAGTCTTAAACGTTCTTCCTCCCGATTAAGAAGAATAATCTGTTCAGTGATTTTATCTAAAACCTGTTTCATTTCCGGCTTGAGGTGGAGGTCGAGAACATTGTTAGTTTCGGCATAGTTTAATTGTAAAAAACGCCGGCGGTTTTTGATCGCCTCACGAACATAGTGCCAGCGAATATTATTAGTGAAAGTCGACCATTCGGGAAAAGTGGAAAGAAATGAAGGATTATATTCCCCCATCTCAACGGCTTTCTCCAGAGTCATTTTAGCAGGCAGGGGAGAAGTTGACTTGGATGGTCTTTCGGAGAATTCGCCGAATTCATCGGTCATGTGAGCGAAATGACTTGTAAGCTCTTTTCTTCGATTTCTTCTTTGGGCCAGAAGAGCTGGTCGAGCTTAAAACGGCCGACATAGGTGACATTCTTGGAAACCGATCGGCCGGTATACTGACCGGTTTTTGGGTTCCATTCTTCAAGAACCAAAGTGTCGCCGGGTTGGCAATCAAAATCGTTTAGCCTGAGCTCGTATTTTTTTTCACCAGAAAGAATTTTTTCAAAATATTCCGGCCAGCATTTTTTTTTGATTTGCATATTACCACAATAGAGGGCGGACACATTGGTCCGCCCTTACTGAATTTTTATTTGATCACCTCGCCCTCTTCGGCGTCTTTTTTAGAGTCGTCGGGCTTGGTGCCCTCGGACGGTTCCTGACCGGATTGGCCTGCCGAAGGTCCGGCTTGGCCGGACTGGTAGACAGCGGCGCCGATGGTTTGAAGAATTTGGCCTAATTCTTCGGAAAATTTGTCTAACTCATCACGTCGGACATCGGTTTTGGCCAAAAGATCCTTGCCGGCTTTGATTTTTTCTTCGATTTTGGCCTTGTCGTCGGATTTGACTTTGTCGCCAAAGTCCTTGAGATTTTTTTCGGCAGAAAAAATAGTACCGTCGAGACGATTGCGCGATTCGGCTAAAAGATGTTTGTCCTCATCGTCGCGGGCGTGAAGCTCGGCATCGGCTTTCATTTTTTCAACCTCTTCTTTGGTGAGATTGGTAGCGTTTTGAATAGTGATTTTTTGCTCCTTATTGGTACCTTTGTCCTTGGCAGAGACATTTAAAATGCCATTGCTGTCAATATCGAAAGTGACTTCGATTTGGGGAGTGCCCCGGGGAGCGGGAGCGATGCCATCGAGAATGAACCGGCCGAGAGATTTGTTGTCGGCGGCCATGGGCCGTTCACCCTGAAGAACATTAACCTCAACCTGGGGCTGATTGTCGGAATAGGTGGTAAAGATTTGGGATTTTTTGGTAGGAACGGTGGTGTTGCGGTCGATGAGGGGAGTGCGGACACCGCCGGCGGTTTCGATACCCAAAGTTAGGGGAGTGACATCGAGAAGAACGATATCCTTGACTTCGCCGGTGAGAACCGCGCCCTGAACGGCGGCACCAACAGCGACAACTTCGTCGGGATTGACGGTAGTGTTGGGATCTTTACCGAAGAAATTTTTGACGGTTTCTAAGACTTTGGGCATGCGGGTCATGCCGCCGACCATAACGACATCGGTGATATCGGACTTGGAAACGCCGGCATCTTTTAGACATTTTGTCACCGGCTCGATGGTTTTCTGGATAAGATCGTCAACCAGTTTTTCCAGCTGGGATCGGGTAAATTTAAGAGTCAGGTGAAGAGGCGAGCCGTCCTTTTGGGTAATAAAGGGCAGATTGATGTCGGTTTCGACCGAAGAAGACAATTCGATTTTGGCTTTTTCGGCGGCTTCGCGAAGACGCTGAAGCGCTTGGGGGTCCTTAGTGAGATCGATACCGTGCTCTTTTTGGAAGTTCTCCAAAAGCCAATTGAGAATTTTCTGATCAAAATCGTCGCCGCCAAGGAAAGTGTCGCCATTGGTGGCTTTGACTTCGAAAACACCGTCGCCAATTTCCAAAACAGAAATGTCGAAAGTGCCGCCGCCAAGATCGTAAACGGCGATGAGGCCGTTTTTCTTTTTATCCAAACCATAGGCTAAAGAGGCGGCAGTTGGTTCGTTGACGATCCTTTTGACGTTAAGACCGGCAATTTCTCCGGCCTGTTTGGTGGCCTGGCGTTGGGAATCATCAAAGTAAGCGGGGACAGTAATGACGGCGTCGGTAACTTTTTCGCCGAGATACCTTTCGGCATCGGTTTTGGCTTTTTGAAGAATTTTGGCGGAAATTTCCTGGGGGGTGTAGACCTTGCCGCTGATTTCGACGGCGGCAGTGTCGTCCTTGCCGGCGACAATTTTATAAGCGGCGACTTTTTGGGTCTTTTTAACTTCGGGATCGCTTAAGCGACGGCCCATGAGGCGCTTGACACTATAAACAGTATTTTGAGGGTTGAGGACCATTTGGCGCTTGGCCAGATCGCCGACAAGGTTTTTGACCGGTTCAACCACTGAAGGGATAACGTTGCGGCCCTCGGAAGTCAGAATAACTTTGGGCCGGCCGGCTTCCATAACGGCAACGCAGGAGTTGGTGGTGCCAAGATCGATACCGATGATTTTGTTTGGCATATGACTTAAAGAAATTTAAAAATTTAACAATTTAATAATTTAAAAATAAGGTTTTATTTTAATTATTTAATTTAAAAACTTAATAATTAATAAATATAGAAAAATTGTTTTGAGTTAAAAAAAATAAAATTTAAAAAATTAAAATAAAAAGATAAAAAAAGACTAGTTAAGAACCGGATCGGAAGGAGGAGGTGATTTTAAATCAGTATCACCCTTGCCGACAACGACCTGGGCGGGACGGAGACATTGGCCGTTGAGAAAATAGCCTTTTTTTTTGACTTCAACGATTTTATCTTTGGCGCCAGGGGCAGTTTCGACACATTCCATAGCGGCGGGGTCGAAAGGCCGGGTGCAATCAATTTCAGCAAGGCCTTCGCTTTTGAGGATCGAAATAAATTTGTCGATGGCCAGCTGCAGACCGGGGTCGTGAAGATGGTTTTGAGCAAGAGCAAGATCGTCGAGAACATCGATAAATTTGGTGATAATACCGGCGGAAATAAGAGAGGCGAAAAATTGCTTCTGGGACTCGACCCGTTTTTCCAAATTGGCGTAATCGGCAAGCGACCGTTTCCATTTTTCTTCAAGCTCGGCGATTTTGGCGACAAGATCGGGATTGGGAGAATGGGATTTCATAGAAAAATGTGAAGTTGTCTAACCAGTAATTGAGGAAATGAGGCCGGCAAAATAGTCGACCAGAGGGATAACGTGCTGATAGTGAAAACGGGCGGGACCGATAATGCCGACAATGCCGCGGTGAGGACCGGCCTGATAATTTTGGTAAACAAAGCCACAGGGCTCGAGATGCTCCAACCCTAAATCTTCACCGATAAGTAAATGGACGATTTCAACATCGGAAACCGGAGAAGAGGTTTTGCCAACGATATCGAACCAGTAATTGGTGTTGTCGATAAGAGAAAGGACGGTTTTGGTAACGTCGATATTATAAAATTCCGGTTCTTCGAGCAGATTTGAGGCGCCGGAAGTATAGACAGAACCCTGGTCGGTAGTGGAAATGGCCAGAGAACGAGAACGGCGGGCAAGCTCTTTGGTAGTCTCGCGGAGAAGCTTGTCAAATTCGTTGCGGTAGTCCCAAATTTTTTCCTTAACGCCGACTTCTTCGGTGACGGAAAGATTTTTGGGGGTAACTAAATTGCGGACGTAATATTTAAGACCCATGGAGGTGGGAGAGCGGCCGGCGGAAAGATGGCCTTTTTTGAGATAACCAAGCTGGGTGAGGGCAGCCATTTCATTTCTGATAGTGGCGGAAGAAATGCCGAGATTAAATTTTTTTTCGAGGTTTTCGGAGCCGACGGGAGCGGCGGTTTCGATAAATTCCTCGGCGATGCACTTGAGAATTTTGATTTGCCGCTGGGTTAAGTCTGCCATATTAGCAATATAATAAGGCGACTGCTAAGCGGTGTCAAGAGGGAGAAAGTGGTGTTATACTTTGTACAAATGGCGCCGCCAATAGATGTTGAAACGGTAAGGAGTGAGTGCTGGACACAGAGGGATGGGACGGTGAGGTATCAAGCTGTGGCAGAAGGGGATGAGAAAGATCCGGGTACTTTTGTGCAAAGGGGTTCAGTGTTAGTAAGAAACGCAGGAAGGATTACGACATATCCGGGAATAAAGATACTGGGGCCGTTTGTAAAGTTGCCAGGGGGAGAAGTACAAGAGGATAGGGCGCGGGGAATTTGGGTTAGGGTACCACCGCCGTCAACTAGGTAGTTGAGGTGTGACAGGGGTGGGGGTTTCGAGATGGATTTTGTCGATAGTTCGGAGAAGTTTGTTGGTACGAGTGGAGCTGACTTCATTGTATTGACGGGATAAACTGTCGATTCGTTCGCCGATTTTGGTAAATTCAAGATTATATTTTTCGAATTCTTTTTCGAACATTTTGATGTAGCCGATGATGGACTGGACATTGGCCTGATAACGGAAATTATCGTAGGCCTGACGAACCATACGCAAAATAGCGGTAAAACTAAAAGGGCCGGCAAGAACAATTTTTTTGCTCATAGCTTCCTGAAGCAGGTCGGGAAATTTTTCGTAAATAAAACTAAAGATCATTTCGTTGGGAATAAAAAGAATGACAAAATCAACGGTGTTTTGCTCGGGGTTAATGTAGTCGCGGGTGGTAACTTCGGTGATTTTCTTTTTGACATCCTGCTCAAAAAGCCTAAGAAACTGCACTTTTTGAGAAGGATCGTCGGTTTCGCTCATTTTGACGATATTGGCATAAGGAAATTTGGAATCGATATTGATTTTGGTTTTATCGGGAAGATAAAGAGTAAAGTCGGGACGGGACTCGCCGGCGCTTTCCTGCTTGGTATAGTCAGTGCCGATAACAAAGCCGGACATTTTGAGCAAATCTTCAGCGACTTTTTCGCCAAACTGGCCGCGGAGCTGATTATTGGAAAGGACTTTTTTGAGACCTTCGGCGGTAACTGCCAAACTTTCGGTAATTTTTCGATTGTTGTCGATGGCTTCGCGCAGTTCCCGAAAACTGCCAACTCTCCCCTTCTCCGCTTCCTCAAGCTTGGACTGGTTTTTGACCAGTTCGTCTAAAACCTGCTTGGTCAGCTTTTCAAAAGCGTCTCTTTTGTTGGCAAGGTCGCTGGTAATTTCCTGCTTTTCAGCCCCAAGCTTTTGGTTGGCTAAGATGACCAGTTGTTCGTTGGCGTTTTTGAGAAGCTCGGGAAACTTTTCGTTGAGACGATTAAAGAGATCCTGGGATAACTGCGAAGAATCGGCATTTTTCTTGATACGCCAAAAAAGAAAAAGAAGAGCGACAAGAATGAGAAGGAGTAAAAGATAGACCGGAAGCATAATGATATTTTATCCTACCAGCTGGCGGTGGATAGAGCCATGGAGGTGGACGAGAATGTCGTAAGGGATGGTTTGGCAGATTTGGGCGATATTGGTGAGAGAGTTTTTATCTTCAGGGTTGGGGCTGATGACGGTAACCGGGTCGAAAAGATTAGCGGAAAGATCGCCAAGACTAGCAATGGAAAGATTCATGCAAACCCGGCCGATAATGGGTAAAAAGGAATTTTGAAATTTAACATGGCCACAATTGCTAAGGCGACGGTCGAGGCCTTCGTGGTAGCCAATCGGCAGAACGGCATAATTTGACGAACCGGAAGATTGATAGGTAAGGTTGTAGCCAACATAATCGCGAGCGGAAAGACGGCCGATTTTGGTAATCGAAGAAGTGAAAGTCAGAGCCGGACGGAGGTTGGCCAGCGGCCCAAAACCATAAAGGCCAAGCCCGAGACGAACAGCGTTAAAATCGGGATCGGTGATTTTGGAAGCGCCATAGGTGGCGGCAAGGTGAACATACTTTGGTTTAAAGCCAAAATCGTTAATTTGCTTCAGGCATTTTTTAAAGAGACGGAGCTGAAGAGGGGTGTAAGCATCGGCGGGATTGTCGGCGTCGGCCAGATGGGAAAAGACCCCCTCAAGAGCAAGGTGGGGATATTTTTGGAGAAGAGAAAGAAAATCGGAGAGCTGGCTGGGTTCGAGACCCTGGCGGTTCATGCCGGTGTTGATTTTGAGATGAATTTTGGCGGGGCGACGTTGGGCGGAAATGGCCTGAAGAGTGAGAGGATCCTGAACGGTGAAAGCCAGATGGGAAAAATCGATTTTGGAAAAATTGGCAGGATGAAGAGAGCCGATCAAGAGAACCGGGTGGCGGTGGGTCCGCCAGATTTCCAGGGCTTCAAGATAGCTATCGGCAATATAGTAAGAAAATCTTCTTGATTTTAGGGCAGAAACAACAGGAGCGATACCGTGGCCATAGGCGTTGGATTTGAGGACCGGCCAGATTTCCTGATGGGATCGGAGTTTGAGGAAAGAATCGTAATTGTGCAGAAGGGCACTGCGGTTGACAGTGATTTCGTTGAGAGGCTGAAGTTTGGTCTCAAAGCGGCGAAAAAGCCGATCGAAAAAAAATCTAATGGACATGAAAATATTTTGAAGATAAATAATGGAGGTGGTCGGGATCGGAACAATCGGGATGGGGAAGAAATTCCAGGTTGACGATTTTTTGGAAAATATCTTTAATTTGGACGGTCAGGGCCGAAACGTCAGCGGCAGTAAGATTGAAATTAACTTTTCGGAATTGACCAGTTTTGGTTTTTTCAATAAAGTCGATGGTGCCGGTGGGGACTTCGTAAGGAAAGCCGTGGGCATTTTGGCAGAGAATTTTGTAGAAAACCAACTGGCGAAAATAATCGCCGTCTTGGCCTAGTTCCTGATGTTTGGCATCAGAGCTGCCGGTTTTAAAATCAACGACGTTAACTGTTTTGGAATCGATAATTTCGATTTTGTCGATTTTACCGGTGAGAGGAATGTCGCCAAGACGAACGTGATAAAACTTAAAATCGTGTTCGGTGAGACAATGGCCATTAAAATCGGACTGATAGTGGAGGTAATAATCGGACAAAATCTGACGGCCGCGAACAAGAGTTTCCGAAAAATCAGAAGATTTGAGATGTTCCCGGCGGAGGTTGTTTTCGAAAACGGCTAAAAATTTTTCCAGAGGAATAAGAGATTGGCTCTGCTTAAAGGTGGTAAAAAGATAGGAAAGAGCGCCATGGACACTGGTACCGAAAGAAAGGCTTTTGGCTTTGGCGGAAGGCAAACGAAGAATAGTTTTAAAGAAAAAACAGAGAGGGCATTTTAAGTAGGAGTTGAGATGGGTGACGTTGAAGCGGTAGGCAGTGGAAAAATAATCGGTCAAATAGCCCTTAAGATCGGGAGATTTAAGATGGGCAACGGTGGCGGGAAAGGCGGAAAGAAGATTTTGGTTTTCAGTGGCGGAATCGGGAAGATGTTTATCGAGAAGTTTGGGATCGATTTCGCTGATAAAAACGGTGGGGAGCTGTTCACGGAGGGCGGAATTGGTGCGGGAGTAACTTAGGTAAATTTGGTTTTTGGCCCGGGTAAGGGCAACATAAAAAAGCCGACGATCTTCTTCAAGATTTTGGTCGGCGGAAACGGTGAAATCAGTTTTAACGATACCAAGAGGCAGTTTGATAAGACTACGACTGGAGGCGCTGTCCCATTTGCCGGAAAGGCAACGGATGAGAAAAACATGGTCAAACTCGAGACCCTTGGCCTTGTGGACAGTTAAAAGGCGGATGCTTTGGTCTTGGTCGGCAATCAGGGGCAGAGAATTGAGAGGGATTTGATTTTCCAGAAGCAGGGCCATTTCATCGGAAAAATTTTGGAGACTGTAATTGGCCTCGGCTAGAAGCCGGGAACGGATAAGGCGATGAAGAAGGGAGAGCTGGTTGAGAATATCGATTCGTTGGTGTTTTAGGAGATAATTTAAATAACCAAAGCGGCGGATAATTAGGTCGAAGACATGAGACAGGGGTAAGTTAAAGGAGGCTTTGTTGATTTTGGCGACACGTTTTAAGAATCTTTGAAGACGGCGGATAGTTTTGGGGCTTAGGTGAGGGGAAATCCGGGAAAGGGAATCGGGGGAAGTGATGAGAGCGGCCAGGTCGAGATCGGCTGTTTGCTGAAAATGAAAAAGGCGATAAAGATCAAGAGAAGGAAAGCGGAGGAAGCTGAAGGAAAGGATCTGACCAAGCGATTTGACGTCGGCGGGGTTGACAATAAATTTGATGAGGGTCAAAAGTTGTCTGATTTCGATGGTTTTCAAAATGTCGACGCTGTCGGATAAGAGATATTTGATTTTTTGCTGATTGAAAACCGGTAAAAAGTCGAGAATATCGGCATTATTACGGAACAGGACGGCGATCTGGGAGGGAGGAGTGCCGCCAGCGAGCAATTTTTTGATTTTTTGGGAAACACTGATTTCTTCATCGGTGGGAGTGGCCGCAACAGTAAGGTTGATTGGATCGGGGTCGAAAGTTTTGGTAGCAATTAGAGTTTTGTCCAGTTTATCGATAAATTTGGTGATGCGGGTAAGATTGCCCCTGATGACATTATCGGAGGCTTCAAGAATCAGGCGATGGCTGCGATAGTTATTTTTGAGAACGATAACTTTAATAAAATTTTGATATTTTTGATAAAAAGTGTAGATGTTTTCGACAGAGGCGCCCTGAAAACGAAAAATTGATTGATCGTCGTCGCCGACAACAAAAAGGTTGGGAGAGGGTTGATGGCCGGTCAGCAGATTGAGAATTTGGTATTGGGCGGTATTGGTATCCTGGAATTCATCGACGAGAAGGTAGTGATATTTTTCCTGATATTCGGCAAGAAGGGCGGGATTTTTTTGAAAAGCGGTGATGACCCAAAGAATCATATCGTCGTAATCGAAAAGGCTTTGATCGATGAGGGATTGTTCGTAGCCCTGATAGATGGTTAAAAGGTGATGAAGTTTGGGAAGCTGGGCTTGAGTATCGGTGATAAAATCACGGACATTTTTTTTGAGCTCGGAAGGAGAAGAAGAAAGGTTGGAAAAAAATTTTAAGCGAGTCTGATAAAGAGGATGGAGATGAGAATCGGCGGCTAAAGTGGTGACGATGGCGGTGATTTCAGGAGCAGATTTGGGAGTTGCCCGAATCGAGGAGAGCTTTTCGAAAGCAGGAGTAGCAAGGGTGACAAAATCGGTGGCATATTTGACCAGTTCGGCAAAACGGGCGGCGGAGATATTTTCTTTTTTGAGGGTTTGCAAAGAACGGATAATATCCTTTTGAAAGAAATAGGGGGAATTGAAATTACGAAGAGGACTCTCGGGCGGGAGGCGGTCGATAAGAGAGCGGATGATCTGAATCAACTTAATATCATCGAGAGAAGTGGCTTGATTTTTGGAATATAAAAAGTATTCCGGATGATCCTGAATGACGGAATTACAGAAGGCATGGAAGGTACAGACACGAACGCCGTAGGCGGCGGGGCCGATAAGACCGACCAGACGCTGGCGCATATTGACGGCGGCGGAATCGGTGAAAGTCAGGCAAAGAATATTGTTGGGATTTACCTGGGTTTCGGTTAAAATTTTGCCGATACGAAGGGCGATAGTTTGAGTTTTGCCGGTGCCGGCACCGGCGATGACCATGACTGGACCCTCAATAGTGTCGACAGCCTGGCGTTGTTCGGGGTTGAGGCGGGAATATTCAGTCTCAAAATTTTTCTGGGAAAAAGAATCCACGAGTTATTTTAACAGTCGAAAGTTGTTGCCTGGTTTTTTGCTGGTTCTATTTGTAGAGACGCCAGATCTGGCGTCTCTACAAAATTATTGACAAGGTTCTTCCCATTGGCGAAGACATTTATTTTTGATGGCACACCAGGAGTAACCACAGGAACTGCAACAACCGTGTTCGTCGCGATCGCCGCCAACAAGTGGTTGACCACAGCCGGCAGTCGGGGCAGGGTTAGAGGGATTGCCGTGCTTGACCCACTCCCCCTTTTGACAAAGCCAGGTATCTTCGGGGGTAAGAAGACGAAGGAGGAAAAGAACGGAGAGAAGGATGAAAGAAATGAAAAGGAGGTTTTTCATATGGGATTGATTAATTTAATTAATTATAACGTCTTTGGAATGGTGGTAGAGACGCGATTAATCGCGTCTCTACAAAAATTATCCGTGGTATGGATCTTTAAACCAATTAGTTGGGTTATTAATAATGTATTGTTTAATTTTATAATATTCAGTTTGGTTTTTAATCAGGTGATCATAGAAACGAGATTGCCAGGCGAAAAACTTACCGGTTAATTTGATTTGTCTGGTAGATTTTCCTTTAAACCAACGAATTACGGTTGATAAATTTTTATTTACCATCGGATTTTTTCGTCCAGAAAACCCACCGATTTTTTGGCCGGGTGTAATGGTAGAGACGCGATTAATCGCGTCTCTACAAAATTTATCGGTAATATGAATTACCCCGTGAAGATGGTTTGGCATGATGACAAAAGCGTCAAGTTGAATTCCATTAAATTGTTGTGGAATTTTTCGCCAACAATCGTCAATTGTTGAGCCAGATTTTGATGGATTCATTTTCCTATTTTCAATTTTGCCAAAGAAACTATTATGGTTGAGAGTACAAATAGTAACGTAGTAAAAACCGGGAGTAGAATAATCCCAATTTTTAAGGCGGGATGATGGAACACGGAATTTATCAGCAAAGATTAAGGGGTCGTCAACGGACATAGACGGATCTTATCTATAAGTCTCTACAAAAAAACAATTTATTTTAGCAATTTTTAAGTGTATTTTTAGTGATTTGGAGGTGATTCCTGTCGTTGATGAATCTATTTGACCACATTGATGGCGCTAGTCGTTGTATGTGTTGTTGTACACAAGGTGCCAAGTTTTCTAAGCCGCACCATCTTGTTGAATTCTGGAAAGAATGTTAAAATTAATTGTTAATTTAAATCAAAAAAATGCCATTTATTAAATTTGAGAATACTAACCGACGCTACGAAAATCGTATTACGGTTACCAAGAACTACAATTTTGGGTTCCCCAGTAAGTTTTTCGACGATAGTCATCTGGAGTTGTATAAGTACGTTGTCCTCTATTTTAATCCAGAGACCTTGGAGGTCGGTTTTCAATTTTCAAACAGCGAAGATGAGAAACATAAATTCAAATTGTTCGGAGCCGGGACTAACGGTAAGGGTTATGGAGGAAATATTGTTGCTACTTCCTTTTTTAAAAATTACAACATAGACCCCAAACTTGTTCACGGAAGATATACTCCAGAAAAAACGGTGATTGAAGGTATTGGGGAATTATTCGTTATAAAACTTATCATTAAGAAAGCAGCTGACGTTACGGTTTCCGGAGAGGTTCAACAACCAACATAGGACTCAGCAAGGTCAACTGAATTTATCTCCCCGTGGTGGAAGTGGCAGACACGGTGGTCTCCAAAACCATTGTTCCCGAGAGGATCATACGAGTTCGAATCTCGTCGGGGAGACTGCTCAATTGACCTTACAGAAGCCTAGGTTTTTAAGGGATGACTTATTATAGGATAAACGGTGGTATTTTTCAATACTTAATGTATCAAAACCTAGCAGTCGGCACGGCATTTCTATTAATAGAATAGAAGATATTTTTAAAAAAGCAAGTTATTTTAGTAATTTTTCCAATATTTCTTTGGCCAGTTGGGGATTAGCGGAACCGCCGGAGGATTTCATGAGTTGGCCGATGAGAAAACCAATAGAATTGGGATTTTTTTGGTAGTCGGCAACGGCTTTGGGGTTATCGGATAAAACTTTTTTAGCAATTTCTTCGATTTTACCGGTGTCGGAAACCTGAAAAAGATTTTGGGATTGGGCGGTGGCGAGTGGATCATTGCCGTTAAAATAACTATCGACGATCAATTGTTTGATTGAATTTGACGATAATTCTGTTTTTTTATCAAAAAGTTTTTGAAAATGATCGGAGTTGATTTTGTCGGGATCGATATCGGTTTGAGTTTCATTGAGATGAGTTTTAATAGAACCCAAAAATAGGTTAGCGACAAATTTGGCAAAATCAGCAGATGGTTTTTGACCAATGGCTTTTTCATAAGCGGCGGCAAAAAGGGAATTGGAAGTTAGGGTTTGAGAATCGTAGTCATTGAGACCAAAGTCTTGTTGGTAACGGGAGATTTTTTGGTCGGGGAGTTCGGGTAGAGTGGCACGGATTTGGTCAATATAATCAGCGACAAATTCGAACGGCGGAATGTCGGGCTCGGGGAAGTAACGATAGTCAGAGGAGCCTTCTTTTTCGCGCTGTAAAAATGTTTGATTTTTGTCGGCATCCCAGCCACGGGTAGTTTTGTTGGAAGAATTTTTGACGAGGTGATCTTCCTGAAATTGTTTGAGCTGGCGGTCGAGCTCGTACTGAATGGCAGTTTGGACGCCAGTGAGAGAGGCGACGTTTTTGATTTCGACAATCGGAGTGTAATAAGTGTCACTATCATCTTCGACCTTAAGATTGACAGTCGGCTCGCAACGCATACTCCCCTTCTCGATGTCGGCATCAGAAATGCCTAAATAGCGGATAATTTGCTGAATTTTAATCAGATAGTCTTTGGCCATTTCGGGTGAAGTGATGTCGGGCTCGGAAACGATTTCGACTAGAGGAACGCCGGCACGGTTGTAATCAATAAGAGTAGAGTCATTGAGGTGAACGGATTTACCAGTGTCTTCTTCAAGGTGGGCGCGATTGATGCGGATTTGGCGGCCGGAGATTTCGATTTGACCATTGACGGTAAACGGTTGCTGATATTGGGAAATCTGGTAACCTTTGGCCAGATCGGGGTAGAAATAATTTTTACGTTCAAAAAAAGAATGCTTATTAACAGAACAGCCCAGGGCAAGACCGAGCTTTAAGCACCAGTCGATAGCGGTTTGGTTGGGGATTGGTAAGGCGCCGGGGAGGCCAAGACAAACAGGACAGGTGTGGGTGTTGGGATCGACATGAAAGTGTTCGGCGTTACAACCGCAAAACATTTTTGATTTGGTTTTTAGCTCGACGTGGACTTCGAGACCGATGATAGGAGTGGCGATCATAAAGGTTTATTTTGTTCTTTCCTGCTTAAGGAACCGGATTTCAAATAAACAACAAATAAAGCGACCGGAGTCAGAATAGACATGAAAATATTGAAATAGGTGGACCGTAAAAAGACCACTTCGTTAAAATTGTCAGGGTTGACTAAAATGGCAACATGATCATTTTTTTTCAACCAATAAGGGGCGTTTTGAGAGTGATTGATGTCGTAAAAAAAATGGTCGTTGATTAAATAGTCGAAATTGATTAGATAGTTATTACGCTCTACGCGAGTGACCTGGTGGATAATTGCTTCGGCTTTTTGCCATTTTGTGAACCGGCGATAAGCAGAGAGCCAATACGAGCCGGATACAAGCAAATACGTGGGAAGAATTAGATAAAGTAATATTTTTCTTTGGGAGTTATTCATATTTTGGGGGTTTGAAGATGATAATCGGTAAGTTGTTGGAATTGATGACCAATAGAAAATAATTTTGATTCTTCAAAGTAGTTGCCGATTAGCTGGAAACCAACGGGGAGGTTTTGAGAGTCGAAACCGCAGGGAAGGGCCAGAGCCGGCAGACCAGCGACATTAATCGGACAAGTGTAAATATCGGCTAAATACATTTGGAGGGGGTCGTTGACTTTTTGACCGATTGGCCAGGCGGTGGTGGGAGAAACCGGAGCAAAAATAACATCGACTTTTTTGAAACTTTCGACAAACTCGTTTTTGATCAAGGTCCTCACTTGAGAAGCCTTGGTGTAGTAGGCGTCATAATAGCCAGAAGACAGGGCAAAAGTGCCGATAATAATCCGGCGCTTCAGCTCCGGCTCCATAAATTCGCCGCGGGTTTGGAGATAGTGGGAAAGAAGATCGGTGGTGTCTTTTTTTGATTGACCGAAACGGATGCCGTCGTAGCGAGCCATATTGGCCGATATTTCCGATGGGACTAAAATGTAGTAGGCGGCAAGACTTAGGGAAGTGCTAGGAAGAGAAATGTCGACAATTTGGGCGCCTTTTTGTTCAAAAATTTTAGCGGCAGCCAAAACAGTTTTTTTAACTTCGGGATTAATAGCACCGGTATAGTATTCTTTGGGCAAGCCAATTTTTAAGTTTTTGAGAGAAACAGAGTGGAGTTCGGTTAAATAATCGGGGACTGGGGTAGGGTTGGTGGTGGCATCGTGGGAATCGACACCGGCCATAATTTGAGTAACGGCGGCAACATCGGCAACGTTTTTGCCAAAAGTGCCAGGACAATCAAATGACGAGGCCATGGCAGTTATACCATAACGAGAATTTCGACCATAAGTTGGTTTAATTCCGGTAATGCCGCAAAGAGAAGCGGGCTGGCGGATGGAACCGCCAGTATCGGTGCCGAGAGCAAAAGTGCAAAGAGAGGCGGCTTGGGCAGCGGCCGAACCACCGGAAGAACCACCGGGAATCATTTTGGTGTTCCAGGGGTTTTTGGTAGTAAAAAAACCGGAGTTTTCGGTAGAAACACCGAAAGCAAAACAGTCGGTGTTGGTTTTACCGATAAGAATGGCATCCTGATCGAGTAGTCTCTGATAGACAGTGGAGGAATATTGAGGAAGATAATCTTTTAGAACCTTAGAACCGGCAGTAGTTTGAATATCTTTGGTTAAATAAATATCTTTTACCGCCATGACGGCACCGACCAGCTGACCCAGCGGTTGGTTTTTCTGAATTTTTTGATCAATAGATTTAGCCTGACTTAGGGCTTCTTTTTCGGTAATAGTAATGAAGGCGTTGATGTTGGGATCAAGATTTTTGATCCGTTGGAGATAGGCATTAACAATTTCAACGGCAGTAAGTTGTTTATCGGTTAAAAGTTTTCGGATTTGAGGAATGGTGAGGGTAGTTAAATCTGGGGTCATTTTTTGATAGTATTGTGAACTTGGAAATAACCGTTTTGGGATTTGGGAGCGGAAGAAAGGGCTGATGGCTGGGGTAAAGAACTATTAATAGCGTCGGGACGAGTAATGTTTTGGAGACTGGTAATTTGAAAGCTGGGAGGGATGGTGGAAGTGTCGACGGTTTGGAGAATGTCAAAATAGTTGAGAATGGAGGAAAGCTGGGGAAGAAATTGCAGTTTTTCCTGATCGGTCAGACCAAGGCGAGCGAGATGGGCAAGATGGTCGAGAAGGTCAGGAGTAATTTTGGGAGAAGACATGAGGTAGTTTAGCTTTAAAACGTAATAATTTCCAACGAAGCTTGTCGACGCTATTGTAAAGTTGGTAAAGAGGCTGATTGATAACAAGATCGTAGGTACCGACATACTGAACCAACTGGCCACCGAAACCCTGCTTGAAACGGTGGAAACCAAAACCGTTATCCCCTTCTTTGGCGTCGGGACCAAGACAGCCCCACATATCAAAAGTTTTCAGGTTTTTGGATTGGCCGAATTTTATTGCCTCCCACATCAAGAGGGTGGGGGCCATGACTTCCCGGTGGTCGTCGAGAGAAGCGCCGTAGGGGTAAAAAAGTTTGTCCTTTTGGGTAAAAAGCATAAAGGCCGAAAGAACCTTATTTTGATATGAGGCAAAAAGAAGATGGAGGGACTGGGTGGGGCTTAAAATTTTCCAAAGATCACGGTGATACTGCTGGGTGTGGAGATAAAAACCCTGGCGACGGGTGGTGTCAAATAAGAGTTTAAGATAGATTTCAAAACCTTCGGGGGTGGTATTTTCTTCAACCTTGACACCGTGGCGGTTGGCAATCCTGATATTGTAACGAGTTTTGGAATGCAGTGATTCGAGGAGTTCGGATTCGGTTTTGGTTAAGTCGACAAGATAGGTAAAAGGATAAAAAGCAACTTTGGGAGAAACTTCTAAGTTTTTAAATTGCGGCAGGGCGGAGACGATTTGATGGGAATTTAGGTCATCAAATTTTTTGTGGTAGACATCGGGCTCAAATTTGACGAAAATGGCGTTTTCGTCGCGGGCGATTTTGGTGATGTTGTCGATCATGGGCTGATCAATAGCCGGACCTCTTAAAATAGTGCCAATAGAATAGGGAGTATGAGGAAGACGGTGGAAACTGACGGAATAAGCAGAGATCAGGCGGTTTTGGTCGAAAACCCCCAAACGATAAACCTTATGGCCCTGGGAAATTTGAAATTCACCCCAATTCCAGGTTTGGACGGGGTGGATAATAAGCTGGTCGTATTGGGATTTTTCTTCGTCGTAGAGAATACGAGTAATCATAGGCTAGTATATATCAGGGTCGTAGACGAGATCATCGTCAGATCGGGAACGACGACGATAGTCGCGGGTGGTTTCCGAAGATTGGCCAAATTCGATTAATTTTTTGGGGATATCAGCAAGAAAACGACTGGGTTCATTGAGAGAACTTTTGCCGAAATACAGGCGATTAGCCGCAAAGGTAATGGTAAGAAAATCACGGGCGCGGGTGATGCCGACATAACAGAGACGGCGTTCTTCTTCGATCCCTTGATCATCGACCAGGCTGCGGGAATGAGGCAGGATCCCCTCTTCGAATCCGGGAAGGAAAACGGCGTCAAACTCCAAACCCTTGGAGCTGTGAAGGGTCATTAACCGGACGCCGTCGCGAAGAGCATTTTTTTTATCCTTTTCCTGCTGACTGTATTCCTGCTGAACCAGGGCGATATTTTCAAGAAAATCGTTGACGTTGGGAAAGGAGGTGGCAACGGATTTGAGCTCTTTGATGTTTTCGATCCGGCGTTGATCTTCTTCGTCTTTGGGGTCGAACTTATCAAGGTAGCCGGAGTTGATAACCAGCGACTCGAGCAATTCCAGAGAGGTCATGGCGGGAGGGTCGAGATTTTGGAGATGGGAATGAAAATTTTCTGATTTGCGCTTACCCAAGGTTTTTTCCAAGCGGTCGCGAGAAAGAAGGTCGGTGCGATTAACGGCATAGCGAAGCATGGCTAAAATATCCTTAATTTCGGCCCGATCATAGAAGCGGAGACCACCGATAAGAACATAAGGAATACCAAAACGGAGAAAGGCTTCTTCGATGACCCGGGATTGGGCATTCATTCGATAGAGAACGGCAATTTCGCGGTAAGGGAGACGAACGGTTTGGTGGTAGAAAAGAATTCTTTCGGCTAGGTACTGGGCTTCGGCAATTTCGGATTCGGCCTGAAAAACCTGAATACGGTCGGAAGATTTTTTGACGGTAAAAAGCTTGAGGACCGGATGAGAATGGTTTTGGGAAATAACGGCGTTGGCGGCATCGAGAATAATTTGGGTGGAACGATAATTTTGCTCAAGATTAATAACCTTGGCATCTTTAAAATCGGCGGTAAAACTGACAAGATTGCGGTAATCGGCGCCGCGCCAGCCATAGATGGCCTGGGAAGCGTCACCGACGGCGGTGATTTGACGATAGCGGCCGGCTAGAAGTTTGGTCAGAAGATACTGAATTTGATTGGTATCCTGATATTCGTCAATAAGAAAATGGCGATAGATCTCCTGATATTGGGATAAAATCTCCGGTTTTTCCAAAAACAGCTCGACAGTACGGAAAAGAAGATCGTTGAAGTCGAGAGCCTGGAATTCGGCAAGTTTTTGCTGATAACGACTGTAAATTTTGGCGGCTTGGGACTCCCAAAAACCGGAAACGGAGGCAGAAACTTCGCGGGGTTTTTGAAAATGGTTTTTGGCGTTTTCGATAAAAAACAAAACTGAGCCGGGGTTAAATTCTTTGGGAGTCAGACCAAGATCGTGGAGAATATTTTTGACCAGACTTTCTTGATCATCGGCGTCGTAGATGACAAAGTTGGCCGGAATGCCGATGGCACTACCCCGGGAACGAAGAACCCGACAGCAAAAAGAATGAAAAGTGCCGGCAAAAAAATTTTCAATTTTTGAATTATGATTTTCAATTAACAATTTACTCAATCTTTCCTTCATCTCCCCAGCGGCTTTGTTGGTAAAAGTCAAAAGCAGGATTTCGGACGGTTTGGCAATTTTTTCCTGAACAAAATAAGCGGCCCGGTGGGTTAACACCCGAGTTTTGCCGGAACCGGCGCCGGCCAAAAGAAGTAGAGGCGAGCCGGAATGGGTAACGGCGGCCTGCTGTTGAGGATTAAGACCAGTAAGAATGTCGGACATTCGTCAATTATCAATTTTCAATTATCAATTATCAATGACCAGAGAGCTAAGGAAGTTGGTAGATTTTGGTTTGGCCGGACTGGAAAATAGTTTTGGCACCAAGATCATCGAAAAGTTTTTCGTTTAAGTTGGGATATTTTTCCCGTTCCTTATCGCCGAGAAAAACGTATTTGACGGAATATTTTTGGAGCAGAGGGAGAGCCTCGGCCGGAGTTTTGGCTTCATAAATTCTTTGGACTTCGCCGGAACGAGCGCCGGGCTCGTCATAACCGCCACGCCAGAGCCATTCGTGAACCAGCCAGCCCTCGACGGTGGGTAGACCGGTAGCCATAGAAACCTGGTTGAAAGTGGTGTAACTGTCGCCGGTGGCTTCGAGAATAACCGGCTGGCTGTCGATATTCTGATTGAGCCAGTTGATGGCGGCGAGGTTGTCGGGGTACTGATTTTTGAGAAAACCAAGCCCCCAAAGACCACGATACTGCTGGAAACCATAATATGATTTGGTGGCAAAATAGGGATAAAGCATATGAGAGATAAAAACAAAAAAGAAGATGATTTTGTAGATCCAATATGAGCGAAGCCGGAAAACGACATAACCGGAAACGAGGGAATAGAGCATGAAGGCTTGGTAGACCAACTTAAACATAGTGTTGGCCCGACGGTGTTCGTAGATATAGATATCCTTGATGTAGCCAATTTCAGGGATGATCACCAAAATAGTGGCGGTGAGAATGAGAGAGATAACGAAAGCATCGGATGCTTTCGTCTTGGTAATCAGTAATCGGTAATCAGTAATCAGTAATTTAAGAAAATAAAAAACGAATGGAAGGCAGATGAGCCAGAAGCCGCCGTAGAGAACAAAAAGCTGGTAGAAAGGAGTTCGGGCATCGGAGAGACGAAGACCTTCGGCCATAGGAGTGAAATTGAGAGAAAAAGGCAGGGTAAAAAGATACCAGAAAAGGATAATTAACAGGCCATTGGTAAAGGTATAAGCCAAGGCGGATTTGGGATTTATGGTATGTGATTTATGAATAAAACAAGAAACAGCAAAAAACAGGCCATAGACAGCAAAATCCCAGGCATTGGTCATGTAGGCGATAGAAAGAGTCAGCCCGGAGACTAAAATAAGCCGCCAATTGACAGTTGCAGTTTTGGCGATGGCCAGGGTTGACAGGAGAAAAGCCAGGAAAAAGAGGACAACGGGGATATCGTTCATGTGGCCATGGAGATCGGCAACAACAAAACTATAGAGAGGAAATTCATGAATAGTTTTGTCTTTGGTGTCGGGATCGAAACCGATAAAGCGGGTGGCGTCGGGATACCAATAACTTTGACTGGCCCGAGAAAGGGCGGCGCGGGTGAGAGTTAGCCGGCCTTCATTTTGGATATTAATTCTGGCGATTTTATAGACGGCGTGAAGATTGCCGCCGAAGGTTAAAAGAAAAGCAGAAACCAGGCCGGAAATAATAACCGGAGAAAGGTTTTTAAGTTTTTGGGAGAGGAAAACCAAGTTGGAGGAGAGAGAGAAGGTGAGAGAAAAGGTGAGGGCGCAGGCGGTGGCAATAGAAAGGTTATAGGTAATGGCCGAAGAAAGACCGGAAAGTTTGGTGAGAAAAGCAAACATCAGATGACCGAAATAGTAGTAGTTAATGGAATGACCGGCAAACCACATGTCGGCAGGGGGCATATATTTTGAGCGCAACATAGAATTTACAAAACCCCAATCCATGAATTTTTCCAGGCCTTCGATATCGGGAGCGAAACCGCGAACGATAGACCAGCCTGCCAGAATAATAAGAAAAATAATTTCTTCGAACAGGAAAATCCGATAGTTTTTTTTGACCAGATCAACAATTTCAGCCCAACGACCGGGACGGGAAAGAAAATACCAGTTGATGGCTAGGGCAAAAAGGAAAAGAAGATAAATTGAAGCATGGGAAAAAGGCAAAAGGCGGATGACTCCGGAAATAAAAATCAGATAGGTGAAAATGGCTAGAGAAACAATTTTGGCAAAAAGATAACCCCGATCCCAAAACTGGCGAAAGAAGTAGAAAACCAGAGGAAGCGAAAAACAACCGAGAAGAAAAATTTCCAACCACCAGAAAACAACATATTTAAGGTCGGCAAACATATGGAGTTATTTTATAAAAAAGACAAAGTTAAAAACAAGCCGAATAAAATCGACCATAGGGGCGGGAAACTGAAGCATTTGGGTGGAAAGCCAAAGAACTCCACCGATGAAAAGACCCCCAAACATATCAATAGGGTAATGGAAACCAACGAACACCCGGAAAAAGAGGAGCGGGAGGACGAAGAGAAGATAGATAATGGGTCTGAAAACCCGGGTAGCGGAAATCAGAAGAAAAAAATAGATAGCCTTGGTGGTGTGGCCAGAAGGGAAAGAGCCGGTTTCATACCATTTTTTGACCAGGCCCGGAGGGGTGGAATCCTTTCTAATATATAGAGGACGTTTCCAAAAAAATTTATTCTTCAGGTATCTTTCAATGAATTCGCCAATAAGAGTGGCAGTGAGAATTTGCCAGAAAAAGTTGGCGGAAGAACGGACCAAAAGATAGCAGATATAAAAAAGAAAAGGCCAGATAAGATAATTCAAAAAAACCAATAATCTCTGGCCCGATGGATGAGAAAGAATAAGCTTGAGATAGTCGTGACGCGGCTGCCAAAATAAGATAGACTTGGGGGTCATGGAGAAAAAGGTTTTAATGGGTTTGACTTATTATCTGCCAAATATTTCCGGAGTAACTCAATATGCTGTCATTCTAGCTGAAGAACTGGCAAAAAGAAAATATAAAATTGGGGTAATTACGGCTAGATATAAAAATGGCTTGACAGAAACAGAAGAGGTTGGCGGAGTAAAAATTACCAGAGTTCCCGGATTTTCGATTAATAAGGGATTTATCATGCCGGGGTATGCTGGGGTAAGCCGAAAGTTGGTTAAGGAGACGGAGGTGGTAATTTGCCACCTACCGTCGCTGGAAGCGGTGATTCTGGCGGTGTGGGCAAGAATTTACCGAAAAAAATTGATCATAGTTCACCACTGTGAATTTGGTTTCAGCGGCAATTGGAAAAATAAGTTGATTGCGATGGCGTCGTTTCCGGTTCATTGGTGGACATACCGGTTGGCGGACAAAGTCGTGGCTTATACCAAAGATTATGCTGAACATTCGGTATTTTTAAGACTGTTTAGGGAAAAGTTGGTTTTTATTTTGCCGCCGATAAAGATAAACCCACCCCCATTCCCCTCCCTTGACAGGGCGGGGAGGAAGAGCGTTATATCGAAACACGGTAAGAAAAGAATTGTAGGATTTGTGGGGAGAATTGCTTGGGAAAAGGGGTTGGGGATATTGGTAAAAGCGATGGAAAAAGTTGATGCCAAATTGATGCTGGTGGGTCCGTATAAAGATGTGGCTGGTGATCAGACTTATAAAAAATTAAAGAAGGTGGAATTAGTCGGGCCGATTGCTCATGAAAAACTGAATAAATATTATGAAAAATTTGACTGTCTAGTGTTGCCAAGCACTGATAAGTTAGAAACTTTTGGGATTGTCCAGGCAGAAGCGATGGTTTGCGGAACGCCAGTAGTAGCCAGCAACTTACCGGGAGTGAGGATGCCGGTAAAAATGACAGGAATGGGAGAAATCGCCAGGATCGGCGATGTTGAGGATTTAGCGAGAAAAATTAGAGTGGTACTAAAAACTGGAAAAAAATACTATCAAAAAATTGCCAGAAATTTGGATAAGTTTGATTACCGAAAGACAGCGGATAAATTTGAGGAGTTATTGGCGGGAGAAAATTAGAACCTGGGGGTGGTCGTAAACGGTAAAGGCTTCTTCGGCGGTGTCGTCGCGAAAATAAAGACCGGGATAAGAACAATTTTCGATAGAAAACCAAGAAGGAGAGAGACCGGGGAAGTCGGTGGGTCCAAAGTAATAGCATCTGGTTAAAAAGGGCAGGCGGAAACCGGGATAAGAGGTAAAAGAAATAAGTTTTTTGAAGTTTAAATTACCGGAAAAAAGATCCTGATAGAATTTTGAGGTTTGGGGATATTTTTGCGGAACCTTGGGGATCGATCCCCAAAGACGATTGCTGGAGAGGATAAGATAATCAGCAGAATTGATAACGGGATTGAGACTTTGCCATTTTTGAGAAGTGTCGGGGTCGTAGAGGGAAAGCATTGAACCAGTGAAAGGGCTTTGGCCAAGAGGAAGAGGATCGTCCCAAGATTCGTTGGTGATAGTAGAGCCAGAGGGGAGATTTTTTAGAAGCCAGGAGGAGGCGATGACTCGGGAGTGGGGACGGGAATAGATGGCCAAAAAGGAAAAACCGAAAAGAAGGTGGAGGCAGATAAGCGATTTTGAGATCGGGGTTGAGGTAAAGAAAAAGCCAATCAAAAGACAGATGAAAGGATAAATCGGAAGAAAATAACGCATAGTGTGGGAAAACTGCATGCCATGGAAAAGGAATAAGAGAACGATCCAAATTAGAGAAAGAAGAAGAGGAAAGGGAAGATGTTTTTTTTGGGCGGTAAAAGCCGAAAAGATTCCTAAGGCTGAAAGCGGCAGACCGATGCCCCAAAAGATAATGTTTTGGAGGGGGAAGACTAGGGGTTTTTTGCTCATCCACTGGATGGCCGGAGGATACCAGCCGGTAGGGTCGGAAAATCCTTTGAGAGTTTGTAAATCGGCAAGGAAACGAGGATTTATTTTAATTAGGCCGATGAAAGCGTAGGGTTGAAAGACTCTAAAAACCAGACAAGTAACTAGTAACAAGTAACTAGTAACAAGTAGAAACTTAAAAAAATTTTTAGCGGGGGGGAAATTCTTTAAAACGAAGATGATAAAAATCGGGGCAAAAATTACGGCGGAAATTTTTGATGATAAGGCTAGACCAAAAAAAACGGCCGCTAAAACAAAACGCCCGTAAACCAGGGAAGTAAAGGCGGCAAAGATAAAAGTAGTTAAAAAAGTATCGACGGCAAAGAAATGAGAAAGTTGAAGAGTCAGAGGGCAAAAGGCGTAAAGAAGCGAGGGGATAAAAGGTGTTTTTGATTTTTTGGGCCAAATTTTTTTGGCAATAAAAAAAAGAAAGAGAATATTGAGAGAATCAAAAAAAGCAGAGATTCCCCTACCCCAAAGATGAACAGTGGCATAGTGGTCCTGGTGAAAAATGGCCGCCAGGGTCTTGACGAAAAATAAAGGGAAGGTGCCGTAGACAAAAAACTGGTATTGAGGATAAGAGTGGGGATTGAGGGGGGAGGATTGAGTGTTGAAATATTCCCGAAGTGATTTGGGGAAAGAGAGATCGGAAGCGACCATGGTGAGAAAACGTTCGTCGGGGTGGAGATGGGAACCCTGATCCCAATCAAGACCGTAAAGTCTGAAGAAAAAGGCTAAAAGAAAAATAATTAAAATAATGATTTTTTGGTTCATGGTTTTAGAAGATTACGATATTGTTCGGGAGAGAGGCGGCTGGTTTTTTGGAAAATACGAATGGTGGGATGATCGAAAACCGACCAAGTTTCTTCGGCATTTTCGGGATTGAGAACGAAATAATTTTTAATTTCAAATTTTTTAATTTCGCTAAAACCAAGCTGGCCGGAAAAAAGGTTTTGATAATACAAAGAGGACAAGGGGAAATCAATGCCGACTTGGTTTTTGAAGATCCGGCGGGAGGGAACCAGTAGATAGTCGGAGCGGGAGAGGCGGTCAATTAAGCGGGGAAGAAAGGAAGGATCGTCGTCGAGATGGTAAAAATCTAAATTAGTAATCTGTAGCCGGTGATCTGTAACTGGTAAATTAACGACATTACCCGCTTCGGAGAGGACGATGGTATCCGGGGGGAGATTGGCAACCAGCCAATGGGAAGCGGTGAGACGGATATCGGGTTGACAATAAATTTTCAGAAAATAAATTCCAGGGACGATACAAATAATTGTTAGGATTATTACAATAGTTTTAGACTTGATTTGGGAGAGGAAAAAGACGGCAAATAATGGCGGGAGAAAAAAAAGCGGTGACATAAAACGAGTCCACTTGACGTACAGTTGGCCAATATAAAGAAAATAGACAAAAGAGGAAAAAAGAATGATTAATATTTTTTTGGTAAACAGTAATCGGTAATTGGTAAACAGTAATAAAATGAAACCGATCGACCCAAAAATAAATACCGGTAAACCGGAACTATAGGGAAAAATTTTGGTCAGTTGAAAAAGATAAGGAAGACTATGGAGGAATTGATTGGTGTAAAAAACCTTAAGCCGACCGGTGGCGACGCCGGTTTCATAGCTCAAGCTACTGCGGAAATCGGAATTTCCCAGAATGGTGTAAGGAGAAAAGAGGATGAAGAAAAGTAAAAGACAGAGGGAATAATGAATGATGAGAGGGAGGTGAATAATCTTTTTTTTTGATTTCAAAAAAGAAATCAGAAGAACGAAAAAAACCGGAAAAGTAAAAATAAGGGAGGTGACTTTACTGGCCAGACCAATGCCGCCAACAAGAGAGGCGAGAAAGAGAGTGCGGGAATCGAGTTTTTGAAACAGACGAAAGGAGAGATAAAGATTGGCGGCAAAGACAAAAATCAACAAACTTTCAGTAGTGCCAAAGTGGGCGAGCTGGATAAGCCCGGGGTTAAAAACCAGAAAAAGAAAGAAAATCCGGCGAAAAATTTTTCGGGAAAAGAGATGCTTGGAAATGAGATAAAAAATAGCAACGGATAAGACGGAAAAAATGGCCGACCAAAAACGAAGGGCCAGAACGGCTTGGGAAAAATCGGGCTGATGGATAAGAGGGTAAAGAGAAAAATAGGCCAGATAGAGAGGAAATTGGCCGTAGGCGAAAAAGTGGGGATTAAAATTACCGGGTTTAAGCTGGGAAACGGAAATGGCCATGTTGTTCTCGTCGGGATGATAGAACTGACCGCTACCCCAATTAAGACGGTAAAAACGGGTGAAGATTAGGCAGAAAAGAAGGAAAAAAAACGACAGCCTAGAGGACATAAATAATGGTAATCATCATGACACCCCAGGCCATAACCGAAAATAACAAAGGAATATCGGTGGTAATAACCCGCTCGGGGCGTTCTCCTTCCTGCATTTCAAAAATTATTTGGCCGTAACGCATGATGCCAAAAATTACCGGTAAAAGAGTAATCATGTACCATTTGCGAGCGATGGCGTTGGGATAGTTTTCCAGAAGGAAGCGGTGAAAAGCACCTTCAAAACTAACTGGTTCTTCAAAAAAAGTGAACATGGCGTAAGTAATGAGAGTACAGACGGCAAACATGGTGGTGTAGAAATTTAGAAGCGATTTGCCGTAATCGCGGAGAGAGTCACGAGTCTTACTGCTACCGGTATAGAGCTCGCTGCGGCGTTTACCACTGGCAATAAAAAGAGAGAGAAAAATAACCGTTAGCATAATCCAGATGGGTAAATGATAGCCGGTGGCAATTTCGCCAGCATAAGCCCGAATAATAAAGAAAAGAGCGATGCCAATAATGTCGAGGAGGGCCTTTTTCTTGATAAAGAGAGAATAAGAATACTGAAGAATGATGAAAAGTAAGGTGATTCCAATAAAACTGCTATTGACAAAAAGGGAAAGTGAAAGACCAAAGATAAGAAGAGTGAGGGAGGCGCCAATGGCAGTGGCCGGAGAAACATCGCCGCGGGCCAGAGGCCGATTTTTTTTGGCCGGATGAAGACGATCCCTGTTAATGTCGATAAGGTCGTTGACGAGGTAAGATGACGAAGAAAGAAGGCAGAATACAATAAAGGCTTTTAGGCTTTGGAAAAATATTTCAGGATCGGTGAGTTGACCGTTGAGAATGGCGGCGGCAAAAATATTAAGATTTTTTATCCATTGAGTCGGCCGAAGAGCTTCAATGAGGGCCGGCAACTTAAAACCGAAATTTCTTGCCATCAGATTACAATAATATCAAAAGTCCGAGAAGAGTGACAATGGCCCCGACGATAGTTAGCGACTTGACTGGGAAATCGACACCGGCATCGGGAAGAGTGATCCGAGTGGGAGAAGGAGCGCGAGTGCCGGTGGGGGTTAAAAGACGGCATTTATTGGAACTACAAAGAGCATCGGCTTCGAGACAGTCGTTGAGAACACATTTGCCATTGTAACAGGTGTTATTGGTCGGACATTCGCCAGAAATGTTATCGCCGCAATTAGAGCCACAGACAAGCACCGGAGTAGAGGTGGGCTGAGGGGTATTGGTGGGAATAGGAGTACTGGTCGGGGCGGGAGTATCGGTTGGGGCCGGGGTGTTGGTGGGAGCCGGAGTCCCGGTGGGAGTATTAGTGGGAGTGGGGGTATTGGTGGGAGTGTTGGTAGGGGTGAGAGTGGCGGTGGGAGCGGCGACAGAAAAAGAAAGTTGACAGGGGGCAGTGGTTGGCTCAACTTCGCTGACCGTAACATAGCGGCGACAGGATGAAGTACAACCGGTGCGTTCGGAAAGTGCCTGCCAGTTGTTATCGAGACAATGACCGGGAGGGTTGGTATTTCTGAAGAAACCACCGGCAG
>Ga0172375_10002453_pt1 | contig 28859 bp, 29 predicted proteins | sample LakKiv1m_FD_114537 | JGI IMG/M metagenome (GOLD analysis project Ga0172375, IMG submission 114537) | Freshwater microbial communities from Kabuno Bay, South-Kivu, Congo - kab_092012_11.1m | ecosystem: Environmental > Aquatic > Freshwater > Lake | place: Democratic Republic of the Congo... | reverse complement strand
TCTGATAAGCCTGTGGCAAACTCCAAACTACTTGTTCCATGGGGTATCTCCTTTCTTTTTCGGTCTCGTTAACCGGGAGATACCCCTTCTTCTATACCTGACACAAGATCTGATACATCACCTGTTGTAGATTATCATTGACTAATCAGGAGAAAGGATATAATTATATTGTAAATTTCCTATAGCCATATCGATCAACCTACCATAAACCTGATGAGGTGATACGTATGGAGATCATAGACTCCGTGTCTCTTGAAGAGAGCGGAGTTTTATTTTAAGAGATAAAAAATCGTTATCTATTTGTCTTGATCTATTCAAACTGCATTATATTCGTGACTAAAACCAAAAGAAAGGAATGACTCTGCTCAAGTAAAATCTTCCGATGGAAGAACAATCTCCTAAGACACAACAATGTTGGAGGATCGGATATGATCAAAGCTATATTGTATTCCTTTTTTATCATTTGTATCGCCACTCTGCTTGCGTATCTACCCCTTAGTAGCAAAGCTGCAGGAAGTTCGATGCAGGGAATAAGCACAGGTACGGGTGAAGTACTAGTGGTTACAGTGAAGAAGACAGCGATTACCGGAATGGAACAAGAACACATAACAGATATTACACTTCAGCCAGGCCTTGTAAGACCGGGACATGAAGCATTTACAGGAGAAGGTGCTTACCAGCTTCGACTTTTTGGCTTAGATGGTAGCATACTTTTTACAACACACTTTAACTTCCCAACACATATGACGATTCCACCCGCGCCTCCGGGACATCCTGATGAGGGTGTTCCATCGATTATTGCTATTGATGAGCCTGAGACTTCAATCGTAATTCCCTATTATCCTGGGGCCGGTTCTATAAAAATATATAGACTAGGCTCATCAAATCCATCAGACTCAAAAGACTTAATCGAATCTGAAGTAAAAAAAAACACTGACAATGGACAAGCCTCATTACAATACTCCCTATCTCCCGCCCCTTCGTCCTTCGGGAGCTTTAATATACTTATCATCGCAAGTGGATATTCATCATCCAATATGCAGAACTTTCAAACTAGGGCAACTGGAATAAAAAATATAATTCTCTCAACGGGTCCATTTAATAAAGCATCCAATAAGATCAATGTAAACATCTTTGCCAGCACCCAAGATATGGGATGTTATACAGGTTGCCAAAATGTTGAACGCTTGATGTGTTGTAACTCAGGAAAAGTTATATCAGCCGCAGCAGGTTCGGGATTTCTTTATGATGAAATCATCATAGTCCACAATAGCTCTACATATGCGGGTGGTGGTTATCAAGAGTACGGAACAGCATACAAAAATAATAGTTACAATTCATATTGCATGATCTATGACGGTGAATATACGTCAGCGATGGCGCTCCATGAATTTGGTCACAGTTTTGGTAATCTATGCGATGAATATCAATACAGCAATGAGGGCACATCTTACATCGAATGTGTAAACTGTCGATCGGTTTGCAGTGATTGGTCGGCATATACAGGCGCATGCCAAAGCGGATGTTCAGCGAAACCAAATTTTTACAGGCCTGATAATAGCATTATGCTTTCCTATAGCTATATGAGCTTCAATCAGGCCAGCATTAAAGCATTATACTCTCCTGATGGTCTTGAAAAACGTTTAACATATTTTACTGACTCATCGAGTACTACAACTATCCCTACAACGACTACAACTGTCCAAACAACCACAACGACTGTCCCTCCAACAACGACAACTACTGTAGCTCCATCGGGTGGAGGAGGTGGTGGCGGAGGCGGATGTTTTATAGCAACGGCCGCTTATGGCTCGCCAATCGAGGCCCATGTACTGGTACTGAGGAACTTTCGGGATCGCTATCTTCTGGATTACGAATTGGGAAAGAAGTTTGTGAATCTGTATTATCGGGCAAGCCCCGCGATTGCCCAAATTATTTCAAGAAGCGAAACGTTACGAGTTCTGACGCGCTGGATTCTGACACCGATCGTCGGTCTTGCTTATCTGGGTGTAACTTTTGGTATTATGAATGCTTTACTTATGACTGTGTTTGTCCTCTTGATACTCATTTCATTTGTTTGGGTAATATGGGTATTGAAGCAATCCAGCTCTTGCAGAACATCTTGAATCCGACGCATTTTACCCACATCCCGTAGTCCACTAATAAGATAATACTGGGGCTACTTGAACTGACAATTAAGGAGTTCTCTAAATTCGTTGTTTTTTACATAAATTATTTGGTAGAAACTGTTATCGCAGGCTCCCTTTAAATAATTGCTGAGAGTGTATTAGAGATTCCAAGTACTTGATATCGGAGGAGCTGATTTGAAAATTATTTTCATTGCCGCTTTGGCGCTCACGCTAGCGGCTTGTGCAAGGATTGTTGCTGACACTGGCAGGGGAATGATTGCGAAGCGCGTGAATAAAATGAATATTCCAACTGGAGGGCTGACCTAATGAACTTCTGCCGTCGATGTCTCTTTTCCGCACTGATCGCCTGGACCCTTTTTCCCATCTCGGGGACCGCAATGGCCCAAAGCTCCCTCGATTCCGTGCTCAATTCCTATCTGGCCCGGTACGACCTGCCGGCCATCGCCGCGGCTGTCGTCAAGGACGGAAAGGTGATTGCAGCCGGCGCCGTGGGCACGCGCAGGCTGGGTGCTAAGATTCAGGTGACGGTCAATGACCGCTTTCACATCGGCTCGGACACCAAGGCGATGACGGCCCTTTTGGCGGCGGTCCTGGTGGAGGAGGGGAAGATCCGCTGGGATACAACCCCTGCCGAGGTCTTTCCCGAGCTTGCGCAGGAGATGGACCCGGGATTTCGGAAAGTGACCCTGGGACAGATGCTGTCGCATACGAGCGGTATCCCGACCGACAACGAAGAGATCTTCAAGATTTACGGGGAAGCGATGTCCCAGGATGGAAACCTCGATGAGCAGCGCTACTGGATGGTCAGGCAGTGGAGCAAGCGGCCCCTGCAGTTCGAGCCCGGAACGAATTTCACCTATTCCAACATGGGGTATGCGATCATCGGCGCCATGATCGAGCGCCTCTGGAAAAAGACCTGGGAGGAGGCGATCACGGAGAGGATCTTCCTCCCTCTGAAATTGGAGACCGCCGGCCTCGGTTTCCAGTCTTCCCTGGGCAGGGTCGATGCGCCTCTGGGCCATATCACGGTGGACGGCAAGGTGAAGGAGGTTTTGGCCGGCCCCAACGGCGACGGCCCCATGGTCATCGCCCCTGCCGGTATGGCGCATATGTCCATCCTTGATTTTGCCTACTGGGCGGGATGGAATGCCGGCGAAGGGAAGCGAAAGCCGGCCCTGGTCAGGCCCGAGACAATCCGCAAGCTTCACACACCGGTCATCTCCATGCCCGAAAGAAAGGATGCCGCACCGGGGACTCCGGCGAGTGGAAGGTACGCCCTCGGGTGGGGTGAGCTGACCGTTGACTGGGCCACTCAGCCACTGCTTTATCACGGCGGCTCCAACGGCATGAACCTGGCCCACATCTGGCTTGATACCAAGTGTGATTTCGCAATGGTCGTCACCGCCAACATCAGCGGACCCAAAGCGAACGAGGCCTTCTTCGCCCTTGCGAAGGAGCTGTATACGAAATTCGCCAAGAACAAGAAGCGGAAGTGAACAGATTCGCGCTTCCTGTTCTATGACGGTGTCACGTCGGGAAGCCTTTTCACCTGACCGCCATCACGGACGTATCGCTGGATGGAGCCTGCCAGGGCCTCCACAGAGCCGTCCGGGAAGACCTTGAGGGCGGTCCCGGTCTTGATCCCATACCCGATGATCCCTTCTTTTTCGAGGATCAAGAGCGCCTTGAGCTCTTCCCAGTCTCCCTCTTCATCATGGGTGTCGCAGAGCACCGGGGCGAGCCCCAGGCAGGGGAATATCTCTGCTGTTTGGTTATCGTCAGGATTTTGCCAGCGTACCCATTCTTTGGCCAGCATGATGCTTCCGGCGGAAAGACCGAAGAAAGGCTTGCCGGTCTGATAAAGCCCGGCAAGGAAGTTGTCCATCTTTTTCTTTTTGAGGATCTGCATCCCGGCCGTTACATCCCCGCCGCTGAGGCACACCATATCCGATTTCTCTAAGAGGGCCCTGGCTCTGGGGATATCCGCATCGTCTGGGGCGAGCAGGGCGTGCTTCACCTCGCGTGCCCCGCTTTGCCTGAACATCTCCTCATAGCGATGGAAAAAATTCTTGTCATCGCCGCTTGCCGCCCCTACGTAACCCACAGACGGAGAGTCTTTGTCGGTCTCGCGAAAGGCCTGGCGGATCAACAGATCCGTTGCCCTGCGATCCGCGGACCTGCCGCCGGCGAGCAGATAGACCGGTTTCGTTTCACCCATGCATGCTCCATGCGTCCTGTTCTTTTTTAAGGAAGGCCGTTTTCATCGAGGAAATCCTCGACGTTCAATGGGAAATCCGCCTTTGCCAGCCGGTATTTTCCGGTGCTGTCCGGTGAGAGGGCATCTTCATAGCGGATAGATATTTTTGCCTTGTCGCCATAGAGCCCTCTGAGCAGGGCCTCCGCCTTACCGGCAAGCGCACTTTTATCATGGACCTCACTGACGATAGCCAAATCGTATGCCTCTTTATCCGTCTGAACGAGCGCGTATTCATCGATCCCTGAGATTCCGCCGATCACGCCGTCCAGTTCGCGCAGCGTCACGAGTCTGTTCGTCAGGGTGAGGGTGGCTGTTGCCATGCGTCCCTCGATGGCGGAAAGGAGGATGCCGGAATTGCGGCCGCAGGGGCAAATGCCTTCTTCATCGAGCCGCACCAGATCCCCCACGTCAAAGCGGATGATCCGGTACCAGGGATTGTCGAAAGGGGTGACCAGGATTCTGCCTATCTTGTGCCCGCCGTGCCGGGGTTTGAGCGGCTGGAAATCCACACGGCAGGAGTCGCTGTTCTGATGGAATTTCCCCTGTTCGCATTGCATGAAGACATAGCCGGTTTCGGTGGAGCCGTAGGAGCTGGCCATCGGCGATGCAAAGACGCGCCGGATGTGCCGGTAATGCAGAATGGACGGATATTCATAGGTGAAAACGATGAGCTCCGGCTGGAAAAATTCTTTCCCGCGGCCGGCCAGGTAACGGCAGAGTCTGGCCAGGAGGGACGGATTTGCCTCGAGGATCGCCGGCCGGAATTCCGCAAGCTCGTCGCTCATCCGGTCCATCAGCGCCGGGGTCCAAAGCGCCGGGTCGCTCTTTTCGTTGAGATAAAGGAAGCGCGCCAGCCGCCGTTTTTCCATCGGGAGATCGGCGTCGTTCGAGACAAAGCCCACATTGAGGGGGTTGGCGAGGATCGCCTCGAGGGGCACACCATTGGCCAGGCTTGTTGCATGGGAGTTCAGGTTCCAGGAGGATCTTTCCGAGGCATCCCACCATTTCTGATTCCAGATGTTGGTGACGCTGACGTCACTGGTTCCGCTTGTCATGACGAACTCGATCTCACCGCTTTCGAGGCCCTGTTTTACGTCCTTGCCGGGCGGCACGAATCCGTCCGGGAAATGGTCGCGGATGTCCTTTTTGGTAAGCGCAGGCAGCGCGGCATAGCGCGCGTCGATGGCATGGCGGGGGCCGGGATCCGATCCCCGCCATGCGCGATAAGCGGAAAGCCCTTTCAGCGCGGTCTCAAGGACGCGGCGGGATCGTTCGTGGTATTCTGTGGAAAAGCGATATAGCGCCTGCACGGAACTGTACTTTTTATTTTGCAAAGGCAATGCCCCTCCTGCGGTTGGTGAAGGGATCATGGACACTTGAGAAAAGGCCCGGGAAGAAAAGTGAAACCGTCATCCGCCTTGGAATCTTTTATGGAATTCTTCAGTAGTAAAACGGTATTCCTGGGTGCCGTAACACTCTACGGCAAAGGAGGCGCAGACGCTCCCGATCCTGGCGCATTGCTCGATGTCCTTGCCGTGGATCAGGCCGCTGATCAGACCGCCCCGGTAGGAATCACCCGCGCCGGTGGGATCCATGACCTTGTCCGTCTTGACGACCGGAATGCTGATCTCGCCGTCAGGCATCGAGATCCGTGAGCCGTGTTCTCCCAGGGTGGTGATCACGGCCTTGGGGAGCTTCAGCAGTTCTTTCTTGTTCAGCCCGGTTTTTTTCATGATCAGATCCAGCTCGTAGTCGTTGACGATCAGGATCCGGCTCCCTTCGATGGATCGGATCAGGACCTTCGCGTCCCAGACGGGCAGGGATTGGCCGGGATCGAAGATGTAATCGATCCCCTTGTCCTTGCAGATGCGCGGATACTCCACCATGTCCCCCATATTGCCGGGCGACACGATGAGGAGGGTTTCCTTGGGGTCGAATGCATCGAAATCCAGACAGGAAGAATACTTCATGGCGCCCGGGTTGAATCCGGTGATCTGGTTGTCGGTCTTGTCGGTCGTGATGTATGCGCCGGCGGTCAGTTCGTCCTCGATGATCCTGATCCCTTCGGTGCGGATGCCGTTTTGGGAAAGCCATTCAAAGTACCTGTGATAGTCATAGCCGATCGTGGCGGAGATCAGCGGCTTTTCACCCATCAGGGTCAGGGCGTAGGCGATGTTGCCCGCCGTGCCGCCGAACTTCTCCTTCACCCCGGTGACCTGGAAACAGACATTCAGCACGTGGATCTTCTCCGGCAGGATATGCTCCGAGAAGTGTCCCGGAAAATTCATGATCCTGTCATAGGCGAGCGATCCGGATACGATGATGTTCATAAATTCTCAGCTTTCCAGAAGTTGTCCGGCAAGAATTCCCTTGCGGCAGAAGGACTATAGGAAAGAATAGGGGGCGTGTCAATGGGATTATCGCAGCGGGCCGTGGGGTCGAGACGCGGTTGCCAGCGGCGGTATGGAGTGAAGTCTATCAGGAGAATGCTCGGCGGTTGGTGAGCGGAAGACCCGTCAGGGGTGATCGAAGAGATAACCGACCGAACGCAGACTCCGGAAGTAGTGAGGGTGCTGGGGATCCTCCTCGAAATATCTCCTCAGGCGGACGATGAAGTTGTCGACCGTGCGGGTCGTCGTCACTCCGGAATAACCCCAGCCTACCTCCAGAAGGGTCTTGCGCGACAGGGGTTTGCCTCTGTTGGCAACGAAGATCCTGAGCAGCCTCGCCTCCTGCTCCGTGAGCAGGACCTTTCCCTGCCTGCATTCCGCGGTCAGGGTCGTGAAGTCGATGGTATTGCCGCCGAAGGTATATCTCTGTATCTGCCGGTCTGCTCCGTGACCGGTGAAGCCCCTGCGGTTACTGTTCCAGGAGGCCCTTGTCATGAGGCGTTCGATCCTGAGGAGGAATTCCTCGAGATGAAAGGGCTTGGCGAGGTAGTCGTCGACGCCGCAGGAAAAGCCCTTGACTCTGTCGTCGGGCGCTCCCTTGGCGGAAAGGATCAGGACGGGGAGTTTCTCGTCCTCCAGGCGGATGCGGCGAAGAACGGCCAGGCCGTCCAAGCCGGGCAGCATGATGTCCAGAACGACCATCTGGGGGTTGTACTCCTTCCACAGCCGGAGCCCCTCTGTCCCGCTGGCGGCGATCGCTGACTCATACCCCTGCAGGGAGAGGTTCAGCTTCAACCCCTCGGCGATGTGCGCGTCATCCTCGATGATGAGAATCCGCGATTTTTCAGTCTGCTTCATCCCTGCTTCCCTTAGGCGCCTTCCTGGGCAGGATCAGCGTGAGGACCAAACCCTTGCCCGGCCCTTCGCTGTCGGCGACCACACTTCCGTGGTGAAGCCTGGCGATCTGCTGGACCAGATACAGGCCGATGCCGCTTCCCCCGACGGCAACCTGGTCGCTGCTGTGGCTCCGGTAGAACTTCCTGAAGATCCGTTTCCGCTCCTCCTTCGGGATGCCGATCCCGTTGTCCCTGAAGCGTATCAGGAGGTCATGCTCTGCCTGTTCAAAGGAAATGTCAACCCTGGGTTTGCCCGAGGCGTTGTACTTCACGGCATTGGTCAGGACATTCATCAGGAGCATCTCGAACAGGGGAACGATGACCGGGTAAGTGATGGTCCCGCCGGACGGGGGCTCTATACGGATATCACAGTTGCCGAACAGGTGGGTGTTGCCGGCGATGAACCGTCGGATCGCCTCGATCAGATCCTCCGGCGCGGTTTTCTCTTCGTAAACCCTGCTTTCGATCCGGGCGAGATTCAGTATGCTGTTGATGTTTCCCGAGAGGCGCTCCGCGTCCTGAAGCATGAAACCGATGTATTTGAGCTCCTCTTCACGGGGGAGCTTGTGCTTCGCGAACGTCTCCAGGTAGAGCTTCAGCGATGTCACCGGGGTCTTGAGCTCGTGGGTGAAGTTGCTGATGAAGGTGTGCTGGAGACGGTAGAGCTGCAGGGTCTTGAGGTTGTAAATGAAGATGATGAGGATCCCCGCCAGGATGACGCCGACCAGAAGCGAGAGGATGAGGATCACGACCCAGGTTTGCGCCTCGAAGAACCGGCTCGCGTCGAGCCGGTAGTATGCGATCACCGATTTAAGCCCCGCGCTCACCTGCACATACCAGTAGATATACAGAAACAGGGAGATCGCCAAGGCCGCGGTAGACAGGACAAAGACCGTGATCGGATGGAGAAACCATTTTGTCTGTTTCATGAGACCTCGGATACGGATGACACCCTGCGTCCCGTCGTCACGACATCGCTTCCAGGCAAAAGGCGACGCCCGCATGGATTGTAAAAGTATTGTAAAACAGCAATTTAGGACTTTTCTTCTGTCGAACGATCTCCTAAGGTGTCTCCACACCGCCACAGACACGGCGACAAAGGAGAATAGCATGAGCGCTGAAATTCAGCCGGTCCACCCCTTAGGAAGACGCGCCCGCGTCCTGCTCACAAGTGTCTTCGGACCTTACTCGCAAGATGACGAGTATGGAAGCCGCAGGATCAATCCGATGGAACTGTATCAGAATCAGGTGACGCGCGTCCAGGGGGGATTCTCGCTCCGGATGTTTCACCGCTCCTTCGGGCTGATGATGATCCAGGCCAATCTGGATGCACCGTGCACCCTCCTTGATTTCCCGACGCTGGACAGCTTTACCGAAGAGATCAGCCAAAACGCCTATGACGTGATCGGGATCGGCGCCATCATCCCCAATATCGGCAAGGTCCGGAAGATGTGCGAGCTGATCCGCCGGCATCAGCCGGCCGCGACGATCGTCATCGGCGGCCATATCAGCAACAAGGAGGGGCTCGATCGGATCGTGGATGCGGACCTGATCGTCAGCGGCGAGGGGATCCGCTGGTTTCAGCGATACCTGGGCCAGGACGACAGAGCCCCGATAAAACACCCCCTGGCCATCTCCGGATTCGGCGGAAGGATGATGGGGATCGATCTGGGCAACCGGACCGGCGGCACGGCGGCGATCCTGATCCCCTCCGTCGGCTGCCCCATGGGCTGCAACTTCTGCTCGACCTCTGCCCTGTTCGGGGGCAAAGGAAGGTTCATCCATTTTTATGAAACAGGCGATGAGCTGTTCCGCGTCATGTGCGAGATGGAGGAGAAGCTGAAGGTGCGATCCTTCTTCACTCTGGATGAAAATTTCCTCCTCCATAGGAAGCGGGCGCTTCGGCTCCTCGAGTTGATGGAGGAATATGACAAGAGCTGGGCGATCTACGTCTTCAGTTCGGGCCGGGTTTTGCAGTCCTATACGATAGACCAACTGGTGAGGCTGGGCATCAGCTGGGTCTGGATGGGCCTGGAAGGCCGGCAGAGCGCCTACGACAAGCTGCGGGGAGTGGATACCCGCGCCCTGGTCACACTTCTGCAATCGCACGGCATCCGCGTCCTGGGTTCTTCGATCATCGGCCTTGAAGACCATCGTCCCGAGGATATGGACGGGATCATCGATTATGCCGTCAGCCACGAGACCGTCTTCCATCAGTTCATGCTCTATACGCCCCTGCCGGGGACACCCCTGTATGAAAGGCACCGGCAGGACGGATCGCTCCTGTCGGAGACGGAGTTTCCCGCCGCCGACGCGCACGGGCAGCACCGTTTCAATTACCGCCATCCCCATATCAGAGGAGGTCAAGAGGAAGGGTATCTCCTCGAGGCCTTTCACCGCGATTTCGCCGTCAACGGCCCGAGTCTGCTCAGGATGATCCGAGTGGTCCTGAACGGCTGGCAGCGCTACAAGGACGATCCTTCCGACCAGGTACGCAAGCGGATCGCCTGGGAGGCTTTCCCCCTGCGTTCGGTCTATGCAGGGGCCGTCTGGGCGATGCGGAAGTGGTACCGGAACAATCCGCCCCTGAGAGAAAAGGCGGACAGGTTGCTCAAGGATATCTATGCGGAATTCGGCCGGCTCACCGGGTGCATCGCCCCGCTGATCGGTCGGTTTGCCTATTTTACCCTGAAACGGGAAGAGGCGAGGCTTGCCACGGGCATGACGTACGAACCCGCTACTTTTTACGAGAAGAATGCCGGGGCCCTGGCGCTGGAGAAACCTCAGCCCCCTGCAAAAAAAGCCGAGGCCAGAAAAATTCCCTCTTTGGTCAATGTTCCGGCGGGGAACTTCGGCAAGTAGTTTTTAGCGATTTCCAGCCGATCCCGTCATTTGCCTTGCTTGGTAAACACCGCCCGGTATACAAGAGGTTCGGCGCCGCCTTCCGTGTGAACCAACTCCATCTTGTTGGGGTCGACAACACGCCCATCGAACCGTCCAGTGTCGCCTCGTTCCACAATGCGCACGGTCATGCCGTCAAAGTCGATGACCCCAATGATCGGCTCTTTTTCGCTGGTGACCACCTTCTTGTGCTGTGTGATCAGATCTTTTGGGCCTTTTTTGACTGTCCACACGTGGTTTCCGCGAATGTAGGGACCATCCTGTTCGGTGATGGTCATCACGTTTACCGATTCGATAAATCCACGCGGGGAAAAGACCTTGTATTCTGCTGTCCATTTCCCGATAAGATTCGGGATAACTTGTCCCGGTTCCTCTGCCGCGGATGCAGCCGATACCAGAAGCATCGCCGCCATGGAAACCAAGACCTTCATGCCGATTTTCATGATCATATTCTCCTTATCCCTTTGCCGGTAGCCACCCGCACCCCAGGGGGCGCTTTGTCATGGAGTCCATCCGAAGTCACCCTGAAGATCCGATAGGGTATTGACCGGCCCGCCTCTATTTCAGATAGGCCGGCAGCTCTTTTTCTTCCTTGCCCTGGAAGCTGCATGGGGCGCCGCAGGTCTTGCAGGCGGGTTTGATGGCAGGCAGGGGAGGCTCGCCTTTGATCTTTTCGATCAGATCCAGACAGCCATTCACTTCGTCCTCCTCGCCTTCGACGATCAGCGTGACCGATCCTTCCGCGCCCCCCCAGCCTCCGGAGGCGTAATGGACCGCCTTCAATCCGAACAGGATGTCAATCGCCTCGATTTCAGTGACGACCCTGCCGTCGGCCACGCAGGCCATCCCGACCCGGCAGCCGATAGACCGGCCCAGTGCCAGCTTGCCCCCATAGCGGGCCGCTTCCTCCACGGAAGGAACGAGCTTCTCCAGGCCGACCGGATAGATTGTTGCCACGCCCTGGGCCTTGAGCGCCATGTAGAACTGCCCCATCGTGCCGCCGCCCTGACCCGCCATCAGCACGCCGACATTGCCGAACGGATCGACCGCATTGGCCCCCTTGATGAGGATATCGCCGCAGGCGAGCTTGTCCATCACCGCGCCCGGTTCCACGGCCTGGATCTCGCCTTTGTGAAAGGTCACGGGTTTGTTCCTCTGGTCCGGACCCAGGACGCACAGGACCCCCTTGATGATCTGGCCGGCGACGTACCTTTCCTTGTCGATTTTGCTCTTCATGAGCTCTTCGACGATGAAGCCGTTCGTTGAACCGCGGCCGATGACGAGATAGCCGTTGTCCTTTGCCTGCTGCACTTCCGGCAGCGCCGCCACCGCCTTGCCGAGCAGCCGTTTCGATTCCGACGATGTCAATGTAAACAAAGCCTGCATGATTTTCTGACCTCCTTTTGATAGGATCATTCGATCTTTATTTATGAACGATAACGACCTTCCGCCGCCTCCGGCCTTCAGGCGTCTTTCGAGGCGTAAGAGAGGATGCGGCCGCGGTCGACGACCTTGACGTTGATGGTCTGCTTCTGCCCCTGGTCATCGAGAAAAACGACCCTGCCGATATTGGCGTTAAAGATCATCCGCCAGCACATGAAGCAGGGCTTGCCGTCGCGGGGCTTGTCCTCTTTGGTGCCGTAAATGTAAAGCGTCGCATCGTTCATCAGATCGAAGCTGGCGCGGATGATCGCGTTGGCCTCGGCATGGACCGAATGGCAGATTTCATAGTTTTTGCCGCTGGGGATATTGAGCTGCTCCCGGACGCATTCCCCCCTCTCCAGGCAGCTCCTGACGCCGGCGGCGGCGCCGTTATAGCCGCTGCTGATGATCGTGTTGTTCTTGACCAGGACGGCTCCGTACTGGGCCCTTAGACAGGTCGAACGGAGGCAGGCCGCTTCTGACATCTTCAGAAAATAATCGTCCCATGAAAGTCGCATCGATTCATCCCTCTTTCTGACCGGAAGGGGTATCCTCCCGTCCCGCCTGAAGCCCTCTTTCCGCACCGCCCGTGCAGGGGCAGGGCTTTCGCCGATAAGAGAACCCCCGGCACGACGACATCTTGTCGGATGGTATACGGGCGGTCGGGGGGCACTATGACGCAGGTTCGTTGTTTTGTCAATTGCGAGAAAAAAATGTCATAAAAAGATATTGACTATCCACCCTCCATATATTAATTCAATTTTTATGGTGTTTTTGGACGGAAGGAACGACTTGGAGAAAAAAAATCTCTATATTCAAACTTTTGGCTGCCAGATGAACGTTCAGGATGCGGAGAAGATGGCGGCGCTCCTGAAAGAGACGGGATACGAGACAACGGATGATCCGGGGCGGGCGGATCTGATCCTCATCAACACGTGCAGCATCCGGGAAAAGGCGGCTCAGAAGATTTACAGTCAACTGGGACGGTTCCGGGCGTTGAAGGAGGAGAGGCCGAAGCTGATCATCGGCGTGGGCGGCTGCCTGGCCCAGCAGTGGGGTGAGCGGTTCTTTCAAAGGGTTCCCTATCTCGACCTGGTCTTCGGTACGCACCAGATCCACCGCCTCCCTGAACTGGTCGACGCCCTCGAACAGACAGGCGGGCGCAGGGTCGAAACCGGTTTTTGCGACAGCGTTCGATCGCTCGATATCCCGGCGCAGCCGCCGACCGGGGCGGTCAGCTCCTTTGTGACGATCATGCAAGGATGCAATAACTATTGCGCGTATTGCGTCGTCCCGCACGTCAGGGGGAGGGAGGAGAGCCGGCCCCTGCCGGAGATCGTCGGTGAGGTGGAAGCCCTCACCCGCAGGGGCGTCCGGGAGGTGACTCTTTTGGGGCAGAATGTGAACTCCTACGGCAAGACAGGGAGCGACGATCGGGATTTTGCGGATCTGATCCGCGCCCTGGGCCGGATTGACGGGATCGGGAGGATCCGTTTCACCACCTCGCACCCGAAGGACCTCTCGTCGCGGCTGATCGACTGTTTCCAGAAAGTCGAGCCGTTATGCGAACATATCCACCTTCCGGTGCAGTCGGGATCCGATCGCGTCCTGAGACGGATGAACCGGGGCTATACGGCCGAGGCATACCTGGAGAAGGTCGCCGCCCTGAGGAAGGCCTGCCCCGGGATCAGCATCACCTCGGACGTGATCGTAGGATTTCCCGGAGAAGAAGAAGAGGACTTCCGGGCGACGCTGGCCCTGCTTGAAAAGGTCCGGTTTGACAATCTCTTCTCGTTCCAGTATTCAGAAAGGGAAGGGACGGCCGCCGTCGGAATGGATCGCAAGGTCTGCGGGGCCGTGAAAAAAGAAAGGCTGAAGACCCTTCAGGCGCTCCAGGCGGAACATACGCTGGAGAAGAACAGAACCTGTGTGGGACAGACGCAGCAAGTGCTTGTAGAAGGGCCGAGTAAAAAAGGGTCCAGAGAGATGACGGGCCGGACGAGGGGAAACAGGATCGTCAATTTCCCGGGGAAACGTGAACTGATCGGTAAGACCGTTTCGGTGCGGATTTCTGAGGCGTTCCTCCATTCCCTGCACGGGGTGATGGAAGAGAAAGGAGCGGCGGATGTTCATTGAAATGCGGGTATCCGGTCTTACCATGGATCCGATCACCAATACCCCGATCGTCATCCTGAAGGATCTGGAAGAGAAGAAGGCGATTCCCATCTGGATCGGCATTTTCGAGGCAAGCGCGATCGCGACCGAGATCGAGAAGATCACCTTTTCCCGCCCCATGACCCACGACCTCCTCACGGAAATCGTCAAGGTCCTGAAAACCGAAGTGACGCGGGTGGAGATCCACGATCTGAGGAACAACACCTTTTTTGCCAATATTCACCTGCTTTCCGAAGGAAATCCGATCATCGTCGACGCCCGTCCCAGCGATGCCATTGCCATCGCCCTTCGTGTCGGCGCCCCGATCTTCGTCGATGACAAGGTCATAGAAAAATCCCGGAATGTGGATTTCGGGACGAAGATGACCGATCTGGACCGATTGAAGAAGGAAAAATTGGCTGAATTTCTTGAAAACCTCTCCCCGGAGGATTTCGGAAAATACAAGATGTGAACAGGGCGCGAAGATCCTTTTGCCACGAAGGGTCCGTATGAGGGGCGCCCTTTCGTGGCTGTTATTTTTCTTGAGACGGGAAAAGATGATCCTTGAGAGGGCCATAGAAGAATTCGACAGGCATATGGCGGTCGAGAGAAACCTTTCCGATCAGACCCGGAAGAGCTATCTTTCCGACCTCCGGCAGTTCCAAGCCTTTCTCGAAGGCCGCAGCGAATCTAAGGAAAGAAGAAGCGGCGTTCCTACCGATCCGATGCTGATCCGCTCCTTTCTGGCCTCGCTCTATAAGGAGCACCTCAGAAAGGTGACCGTCTCCCGCAAGGTGGCGGCCCTGAGGTCCTTTTACCGCTATCTGCTCAGGGAGGGCAAGGTCAGGTTCAACCCGGCGGAGTTCGTACAGCTTCCCCGGTGCGAGAAGTACATTCCCGTGGTCCTGTCGGTCGACGAGATCTTTTCGCTGCTGCAGGTGAATTTCGCCGAAGACGCAAAGGGGGCAAGGGATAGGGCGATCATCGAGCTTTTTTATTCCGCCGGTATCCGGCTGAGCGAGCTGACAGGGCTCAACATCGGGGACCTGGATGTCGCGGGCGGTCTGATCCGGGTCCGCGGGAAAGGCCGTAAGGAAAGGATCGTCCCGGTAGGGACGCCGGCGTTTCAGGCCCTTGAGGCCTATCTGGGCAAGCGGGGGGAGCTCGCGGCAAAGGGGCGGCGAACAGGTCTTGAAGAGCCCCTTTTTCTGGGCAGCCGGGGGATGAGGATGAATCCTCGAAGCGTCGCCCGGGTCGTGGAGCAGGTGGTCCGGGAGGGCCACATCGACCGGAGGATAAGCCCTCATGCCCTGCGGCACACCTTTGCGACGCATCTGCTGGACGCAGGGGCCGACCTCCGTTCCATCCAGGAGATGCTCGGCCATCGGAGTCTGTCGACGACCCAGAAATACACGACGGTCAGCGTGAACCGTCTCATGGAGGTCTACGACCGGTCCCACCCGCGGGCCGGAGGAGGGAAGAGATAAGCGATGAAAATCAGGGGAACCACGATCCTGGCGGTCAAGCACCGGGGCAAGGTGACGGTGGCCGGAGACGGCCAGGTGACGCTGGACACCACGGTGATGAAACACGGGGCGAGGAAGGTCCGCCGTCTTTATCATAACCAGGTCATCGTCGGATTTGCGGGCACGACCGCCGATGCGTTCACCCTGTTCGACCGTTTTGACCAGAAGCTCGAGCAGTACAAGGGGAACCTGCTCCGGGCGGCAGTGGAACTGACAAAAGACTGGCGGACGGACCGCGTGCTCCGTCACTTGGAGGCCCTGATGATCGCCGTCAGCCGCGACTCCTTTTTGATCATCTCCGGAAACGGTGATGTCATCGAATCGGACGACAACGTGATGGCGATCGGCTCGGGCGGCCCTTTCGCCCTGGCCGCGGCCCGGTCCCTGGTCCGCTATTCCGATCTGACGGCGACGGAGATCGCCCGGGAGTCGATCCGGATCGCTTCCGAGATCTGCATCTATACGAATGATCGGATCACCGTGCAGGAGCTCGACCTCGAAGCAGAACCGGAGGAGACACCGGGAAAGGATAAGGAAAAGAGTTGACTATGTCACCGGATGATTTGACACCAAAGAAGATCGTCGAGAAACTGGATCAGTACATCGTGGGCCAGAACCAGGCCAAGCGGGCCGTGGCGATTGCGCTGCGGAACCGCTGGCGGCGTCAGAACGTCTCGCAGGAGCTGGGGGAGGAAATCTCCCCGAAGAACATCATCATGATCGGGCCCACCGGCGTGGGAAAGACCGAGATCGCCAGGCGGCTGGCGAAACTCGACAACTCCCCCTTCATCAAGGTGGAGGCCTCAAAGTTCACGGAGGTGGGGTACGTGGGCCGGGATGTGGAATCGATCGTCCGCGATCTGCTGGAGCTGGCGATCAACATGGTCCGGGCCGATGAGAGGAGTCGCGTCCGAACCAAGGCCGCGGAGCTGGCGGAGGACCGCCTGCTCGACCTCCTTCTCCCGCCCAAACCGGCGGAAAAAAAGGTGACGGACATGATCACCGGCAGCAACGGTATGGCGGTCGAGGCGGAGGTCGTTCTCGAGCAGGATACGACCCGCGAGAAGCTCCGCCACCTTCTGCGCGAGGGGCGGCTGGACGGCCGGTTCGTCGAGCTGGAGATCAGCGAGACCAGGAGCGGGCCGATGATCGAGATCTTCTCCTCCGCCGGGATGGAGGACATGGGGCTCAATATCAAAGATATGCTGGGCAACCTTTTCCCGCAAAAGAAGAAGAGACGGCGGGTGAAGGTCCCGGAGGCCCTGGAGATCCTGTCAGAGGAAGAGGCCCAGCGTCTTGTGGACATGGAGAAGGTGACCAAGACGGCGATCGAGAGGGTGGAACAGGCGGGGATCGTGTTCCTCGACGAGATCGACAAGATCGTGGGGAGCGACGGAACCCACGGTCCGGATGTCTCCCGCGAGGGCGTTCAGCGGGACCTCCTGCCGATTGTGGAGGGATCGACCGTGAACACCCGTCACGGGATGGTCCGGACGGACCATATCCTGTTCATCGCGGCCGGGGCCTTCAGCGCCACCAAACCCTCGGATCTGATTCCCGAGCTGCAGGGACGGTTTCCGATCCGAGTCGAGCTCGACTCGCTGGGCAAGGAGGAGTTTATCCGGATCCTCACCGAGCCCCAGAGCGCCCTTGTCAAACAGTACACGGAGATGATAGCGACCGAGGGGGTCCGCATCACCTTTACCGACGACGCCATCGCCGCGATCGCGGAGACGGCGACGCTGGTGAACGATCGGACGGAGAATATCGGGGCGCGGCGGCTCTACACGATCATGGAGAGCCTCCTGGACGAGATCTCCTTCGGCGCCCCGGAGATGCGGGGCCAGGAGGTCGTGATCGATGCGGATTATGTGGCCGGTCAGCTCGACGAGATCGTTGAGGATGAGGACTTGAGCCGATACATCCTCTAAAAAAACCCCCCGGTGATCTCAGGGACCAAGGACGGTGAAAAAATGAATGAAGACACAGCGATGAGAAACATGGCCAAATCGGTGGAGAGGGCCGACATCCTGCTCGAGGCCCTCCCCTATATCCGCAGGTTCTATGGCAAGACGGTCGTCATCAAGTACGGCGGTCACGCGATGGTGGACAGGGATCTGAAGGACAGCTTCGCCCGCGATGTCGTCATGATGAAGTATATCGGCATCCATCCCGTGGTGGTCCACGGCGGCGGACCGCAGATCGGGAGTTTTTTGAAAAAACTCGGCAAGGACTCCCAGTTTGTCCAAGGGATGCGGGTCACCGATGAGGAGACGATGGACATCGTGGAGATGGTCCTTGTGGGGAAGGTCAACAAGGAGATCGTCGGCCTGATCAACCGTCACGGCGGCAAGGCCGTGGGGCTGAGCGGCAAGGACGCCGACCTGATCCAGGCCGAAAAGTATTATCTGAGTGCGGCAAAGGCCAAGGATACCCCGCCCGAAATCATCGATATCGGCCTGGTGGGACGGGTGACGGACATCAACGCCCCCCTGATCTCCTCCCTGACGGCGGACGGCGTCATCCCGGTCATCGCTCCCACGGGGGTAGGGGAACGGGGAGAGACTTACAACATCAACGCCGATCTGGTCGCAGGCGCCGTCGCTTCAGCCATCAAGGCGGAGAAGCTGATCCTCCTGACCGATGTTCCCGGGGTCCTCGATAGAAACAAGGAACTGATCCATGCCATGGATGAGCCCAAAACCCGGCAGATGATCGAAGAGGGGACGATCGAGGGGGGGATGTTTCCCAAGGTCAAATGCTGCCTCAAGGCCCTGAAAAAAGGGGTGAAGAAGGCCCACATCGTGGACGGCAGATTGAAGCACACGATTCTGCTGGAGTTGTTCACCGATCAGGGGATCGGGACGGAGATCGTATTATAGAGGAGGGGACGAAGAGATGACCACAGAAGAGTTGATTGCCCTGTCCGATCAGTACCTCATGTCGACTTACAAACGCTTTCCTCTTGTACTGACGCGGGGGCTCGGCGTCCATGTCTGGGACAACGACGGCAAATCCTATCTCGATCTGGTCGGCGGCATCGCCGTCTGCTCCCTCGGCCATTCCCATCCGCAGGTGGTGGAGGCCGTGAAGCGCCAGGTGGAGCTCCTCACCCATGTGTCCAATCTCTACCACATCGAAAACCAGATCCGTCTGGCACAGCTCCTGGTGGAGAATTCCTGTCTGGACAAGGTCTTCTTCTGCAACAGCGGGGCGGAGGCCAACGAGGCGGCGATCAAGCTGGCCCGCAAATACGCCTCCGAGAAGATGCAGGGGAAATACGAGCTGATCACGATGCAGGACTCCTTCCATGGCAGGACCCTGGCGACGGTGACGGCTACAGGGCAGGATCGGTTTCATGCAGGCTTTGCGCCTCTGCCGGAAGGATTCCGGTACGTTCCTTACAATGATCTGGCGGCACTCGCTGCGGCCGTGACGGAGCGGACCTGCGGCGTGATGGTCGAGCCGATTCAGGGGGAAGGGGGCGTCATCATTCCCGCTCCCGGATATCTGCAGGGGATCAGAAAAATCTGCGATGAACGGGGGATCCTGATGATCGTCGACGAGGTCCAGACGGGGATCGGCAGGACAGGGACTCTGTTTGCCTGCGAGCAGGAGGAAGTCGTTCCGGACATGATCACCCTGGCCAAGGCCCTGGGGAACGGTTTTCCCATCGGGGCCCTCCTGGCTGCCAGAGAGATCGCCGCGGCCTTTGTCCCGGGGAGTCACGGCTCCACCTTCGGGGGGAATCCTCTGGCGACGGCTGCGGGGATCGCTGTGTTGGAAACCATTTTCAGTGAGGGGATCCTAGGCAACTGCAGCCGGGTCGGAGAGTACTTCCTCCAGCGGCTTGCCGAGCTAAAAAAGAAGCACGAGCGGATCCGGGATGTGCGGGGAAAGGGACTGCTCATTGCCGTCGAGTTGACCGTCCCCGGTGCGGACTGCGTCCTTGCGTGCATGAAAAAAGGACTCCTGATCAACTGCACCGGCGGCAACGTCCTGCGTTTTGTTCCTCCCCTGATCCTCACGAAAACCGATGTGGACAAGGCCGTGGGCATCCTTTCCGAGGTGCTGGAGGGGCGATGAAGAAAGACCTGCTGAGCGAATACGATCTGGAGCGCGAGGATTACGAGTGCATCTTTGAGAAGGCGCACCGCCTGAAACGGCTGCTCCGGGAAGGGAGGAAGCACGCGACCCTCAAGGGAAAGACCCTGGGGATGATTTTCGACAAATCCTCGACCCGGACAAGGATTTCCTTTGAGGTGGGAATGTATCAGATGGGCGGCATCGCCCTGTTCCTCAGCAACAGGGACACCCAGCTCGGCCGCGGGGAGCTCATCGCGGATTCGGCGCGGATCATGTCCCGGTATCTTGACGGGATCATGATCCGGACCTTTTCCCAGGAGGCCGTGGAGGAATTTGCCCGTTACGCGACCATCCCGGTCATCAACGGTCTTACCGATCTTCTCCACCCCTGCCAGCTTCTGAGCGATCTGTTCACGATCATCGAAAAGAGGGGCGGGTATGAAGGACTCAAGATCGCCTATGTGGGCGACGGGAACAACATGGCAAATTCCTGGATCAATGCCGCGGCAAAGCTGCCGTTTCACCTTGACCTGGCTTGCCCCGAAGGGTATGATCCCGATCCGGCGATCTTGAAGCGGGGTATGACCGAGGCGTCTGCCGGCGTCAGTCTCCACCGGGATCCGAGCACCGCGGTCCGCGACGCCGATGTCGTCTATACCGATGTCTGGGTCAGCATGGGACAGGAGACGCAGCGGGAAGAAAGGATGAAACGGTTCCAGGGCTATCAGGTCAATCAGGCTTTGATCGACCGGGCGAGGAAAGACGTCCTGGTCATGCACTGCCTTCCCGCCCACAGAGGGCAGGAGATCGCGGCGGAAGTGATCGACGGCCCGCGGTCCGTCGTCATCGATGAGGCGGAGAACCGCCTGCATGTCCAGAAGGCCGTGATGGAAATCTTGTTGTAAGGAGGCAAAGAGAGTGAGCGGAGTGAAAAAAGTGGTCCTTGCCTATTCGGGAGGCCTGGATACGTCGGTGATCGTGCGGTGGCTCATCGAGACTTACCGCTGCGAAGTGATCTGTTTTGCCGCCGACATCGGCCAGAAGGAGGAGCTGTCGGGGCTCCGGGAAAAGGCGATCAAGACAGGGGCGACAAAGATCTATATCGACGATCTTCAGGAGGAATTCGCCAGGGATTTTGTCTTCCCCGCCCTGCGCGCGAATGCGATCTACGAGGGGACCTACCTGCTGGGGACGTCGCTGGCCAGACCTCTCATCGCCAAAAGGCAGTTGGAGATCGCAAAGCTGGAAGGGGCCGATGCGGTTTGTCATGGGGCGACAGGAAAAGGAAACGATCAGGTGCGGTTTGAACTGACCTACATCGCCCTTCATCCGGGGATTCGGATCATCTCCGCCTGGAAGGACGAGCATTGGACGTTCGATTCCCGCGCTTCAATGATCGATTATGCCGAGAAGCATGGGATACCGATCCCTTTGACAAGGGAAAAACCTTACAGCAGCGATCGCAACCTCCTGCACATCTCTCATGAAGGCGGCATTCTCGAAGATCCGTGGGCGGAGCCGAAAGAGGACATGTTCGTTCTGACCGCCTCTCCCGAGGCGGCGCCGGACAAGGCGACTTATGTGGAGATCGGCTTCGAAAAGGGCAATCCCGTGAGCATCAACGGCAAGGCCATGACGCCGGCAAGGCTCCTGGACTGCATGAACGGGATCGCAGGCGCGAACGGTATCGGCCGGGTGGACATGGTCGAGAACCGCTTCGTGGGGATGAAATCGCGCGGCGTCTATGAGACCCCGGGCGGTACGGTTCTCTGGGCGGCGCACCGGGCGGTCGAGTCCCTTACGATGGACCGCGAGGTGATGATCATGCGGGATTCCCTGATCCCGAAATACGCCCAGCTCGTCTACAACGGCTTCTGGTATGCCCCGGAGATGGCGGTCCTCCAGCGGTTCATCGACGACACGCAGGAGCGGGTGACGGGAACGGCCCGCCTGAAGCTCTACAAGGGGAACTGCATCGTGGTGGGGAGGAAATCGCCTTTTTCGCTGTACAGTGAGGATTTCGCGACGTTCGAGAAAGACAAGGTCTATGACCAGAAGGATGCAACGGGATTCATCCGCCTCAATGCCCTGCGTCTGAGGATCCAGGCGCTGTTGAATGCCGGACGAAAATAGGGACGGAAATCGGAATCCCGGGGCAAGAGGAGACCAGATAAGGATGTGAGGAAAACGGGGAGATCCATGAAGACAAAGGACAAACCCTGGGGGGGGAGATTCAGCGAGCCGACAGACCGGCAGGTGGAGGCATTCACCTCATCGCTTCACTTCGACCGGCGACTCTTCCGTTACGACATCGAGGGAAGCGTTGCCCATGCCCGGATGCTCGGCAGGCAGGGGATCATCGCCAAAGGGGAGGCAAGGACGATTGTCTCGGGGCTCAAGAAGGTCCTTGCCGATATTGAGGCGGGGACATTTGTCTTCCGGCCCGGCGATGAAGACATCCATATGGCGATCGAAAAGGCGTTGACCGAACGGATCGGCGAGGTCGGGGGCAAACTCCACACAGGGAGGAGCCGGAACGATCAGATCGCCCTGGATATCCGTCTCTACCTCAGGGAGGAAACCGGCAGGGTTCTTCAGCTCCTTGTGGAGCTGAAGGCGGGGTTCCTCGAGTCGGCAAAGAAGGAATGCGGCGTGATCCTGCCCGGCTATACCCACTTGCAGAAGGCGCAGCCGGTCCTCCTTTCCCATTACCTGCTGGCCTTTTATGAGATGTTCGCCCGTGATGAGGCCCGCTTCCGGGATTGTTTGAAAAGGGTGAACGTCATGCCTCTCGGCTCAGCCGCCCTTGCCGGCACGGGACTTCCCATAGACCGGAGTTACGTCGCCCGTCTGCTCGATTTTCCCGCGATGACCCAAAACAGCATGGACGCCGTTTCCGACCGGGATTTCGCGGCGGAATTCACCTTTGCCGCGTCGCTGGCCATGATGCACATGAGCCGTTTTTGCGAAGATCTCATCCTCTGGTCGACCGACGAGTTCGGTTATGTCGAGATCGCCGACGCGTTCACGACGGGCAGCAGCCTTATGCCCCAGAAGAAGAATCCGGATGTGGCGGAGCTGATCCGGGGGAAAACGGGTCGCGTTTACGGTCATCTTGTTTCGCTGCTCACGCTTCTTAAGGGACTGCCCATGACTTACAACAGGGACCTGCAGGAGGACAAAGAGCCCCTCTTCGATACCGTCGATGCGCTCAAGGCCTCTTTGGGGATCCTGACCGCGATGATCGGCCGGCTGACCTTCCATCGCAAGCGGATGGAGGAGGGAGCGAAGGGAGGCTTTTCCACGGCGACCGATGTCGCCGAGTATTTGGTGATCAAGGGGGTTCCCTTCCGGGAGGCTCACGGGATCGTTGGAAAACTGGTTGCGTTCTGCCTTCAGAACAAAAAGGCCCTCACCGATCTGACCCTGAAGGAATTCCGGCGCTTTCACCCGGGATTTGAGAAGGATCTCTTTTCCTGCCTGACGATCCGTCAATCCGTGAATGCCAAAAACATCACCGGCGGAACGGCGGAAGAAGCGGTGAAAAAGCAGATCGCAGAGATCGAGGCCCGATGAGAGGCGGTCATCTATTTCGGTTATTGGCGGGACTTTGTATCCTGCTCCTGTTTTTTGCCGGTTGCGGGAAAAAGGGCGATCCCGTTCCGCCCCGGATCCTATTGCCGTCGGTGATTGCCGATCTTTCCGCGCTCTCCGCCGCGGAAGGCGTGCTGCTCTCATGGACTCTGCCGGGACCGCCGCAACCGGCCGGTTCATTCAAACTTCTCCGGAGTGAGACGGTCAAGGGGACCGAAGCCTGCCCGGCCTGTCCGCAGGAGTACCGGCCGTTCCGGACGGTCGCCGCTACCGATGACCGGGTCCATCGTACCGAGGGAGGGAAGCTCTCTTATGTCGATGAGGACGTCCGCGTCGGTCATTACTATTCCTACCGTCTTGTGGTATGCACCCCCGCGGGACTCTGCGGGAGGGAGTCGAACGCCGCCGGTCTCATCCATACTCCCACCGGGGAATCCATAAGGGATCTGCGAAAGTGAGGAAAAAGAGGGATGAATGACTTTCACTATATAGATGACCGTCTCTTCTGCGAGGAGGTTCCGGTGGAGACGATCGCGCAAGAGATGGGAACCCCCTTCTATCTTTACAGCCATCGGACCCTTCTGCACCATTTTCGGATCTTTGACTCCGCCTTTGCGGAGGTTCCCCACATCGTCTGCTTTGCCGTCAAGGCCAATTCCAACACGGCGATCCTGAGGATCTTCGCTCGGGAGGGGGGCGGCGTGGACCTCGTTTCCGGCGGGGAGCTCTATCGCGCCCTGAAGGCCGGCACCGATCCTTCGAAAATCGTCTATTCCGGAGTGGGCAAGAGGGAGGATGAAATCGACTTTGCCCTCCGGACCGGGATCCTCATGTTCAATGTGGAATCCGATCAGGAGTTGGAAAAGATCAATGCAAGGGCTCAGGCGTTGGGTATCCGGGCGGGCATCGGACTCAGGGTCAATCCGGATGTCGATCCGCAAACCCACCCCCATATCTCGACGGGTCTGAAGGAAAACAAATTCGGCATCAATATCGAGGCCGCCCTTGCGGCGTATCGGTGGGCCGCCGGCCTCAAGCATCTTGACATCAAGGGGGTGAGCTGCCATATCGGTTCGCAGGTGACTAAACTCTCCCCCTTTATCGACGCCCTTGCCCGGCTCAAGGAGTTGATTCTGCAGCTGAGGAAAGAGGGGATCGCGATCCGTTATCTGGATCTGGGCGGCGGTTTGGGGATCACTTACGACCGGGAGGCCCCGCCTCATCCTTCGGAATATGCCCGGGCGATCATCGATGCCGCTCGGGAGATGGACTGCACCTTTATCTTCGAACCCGGCAGGGTGATCGTCGGGAACGCCGGGATTCTGGTCACCCGGGTCCTGTACACCAAGGAGAATGAAGGGAAGAGATTCGTCATCGTTGACGCAGGGATGAACGATCTGGTCCGCCCCAGTCTCTACGGCTCCTTCCATCACATCCAGCCGGTGATCCGGGGGAAGGGGGAGGAGATCACCGCGGACGTGGTGGGGCCGATCTGCGAGTCCGGCGATTTTTTGGCCAAGGGACGGAAGCTTCCCGTCTTCGGGCAGGGAGAACTCCTGGCCGCGATGAGCGCCGGTGCTTACGGTTTCAGCATGTCGTCCAACTACAATTCACGCCCCCGCGTGCCGGAGATCTTGGTGCGGGATGATCGCTGGTACGTGATCCGGAAACGGGAGACATGGGAGGATCTGATCCGCGGGGAGGAGACCCCTGAATTTATGAGGGAGTCGCATCCGGAAAAGGATTAGGGAGCGGCTTTGGCGACAACATCGACAAAAGAATTTGTCGGAAACAACCGTGTATCAATAAAAGTGAAGGAGGCGTTATGTTTGGAGGCGCAATCGTCGCGATTGTGACGCCGTTCAGGAACGGGAAGGTAGATGAGGAGGCGTTGCGCGAACTGATCGAGGAACAGATCGCCGCCGGGACGGATGGGATTGCCCCGTGCGGCACCACGGGGGAATCGACCACGCTCTCCCACGAGGAGCATGACCGGGTGATCGAGATCACGATCGATGCGGTCCGGAAGCGGGTTCCCGTCATTGCGGGAACCGGCTCAAACAGTACGGCGGAGGCCCTGCGGTTGACACGGCATGCCTGGGAGGCGGGATCCGACGGTGCCTTGCTGGTCTGCCCCTATTACAACCGTCCGACCCAGGAAGGGCTTTACCACCACTACCGGACGATTGCCGAAGCGGTCCCCATCCCCCTCATTATTTACAATATCCAGGGAAGGACGGGTGTGAACCTCCAGACCGAGACCTTGGCGAGACTGTCGAAGATCAAGAACATCGTCGGGGTCAAGGAGGCGTCCGGTTCCCTCAAGCAGATGAGCGACGTCATCCAGCTCTGCGGACCGGACTTCGATGTCCTTTCCGGTGACGATATCTTTACCCTGGCGCTCCTTACGCTCGGGGGAAAAGGGGTCATCTCCGTCATCTCCAACGTCGTGCCGGCGGACATGGCAGGGATGGTCGATGCCTTTGAGGCGGGGGATCTGAAAAAGGCGCGTGACCTCCACTACCGGATGAGTCCCCTGATCGACGCCCTTTTTATCGAGACGAATCCCATTCCCGTGAAGACGGCCCTGGCCATGATGGGGAAGATCGATTCGGAATTGCGTCTCCCGCTTTGCCGGATGACGGAAAAGAATGAGGCGGTATTGAGAAAAACGATGCAGCAGTATGGATTGATCCGTTGAGCAGGAGAAAGCGATGATCAGGGCGATTGTGACGGGTGCCGGCGGCCGGATGGGGGGGAGGATCGTTTCGCTGATTGCGGAGACGGAAGGAATCGAACTGGCGGCCGCTGTGGAGCAGAAGGGACATCCGCTTGTCGGCAAGGATGTCGGCGAAGGGCTGGGGCTGGGCCGGACCGGGATCCTCATCGGGGACGATCTGGCGGCTTGCGTCGACAGGGGGGACGTCGTCATCGATTTCACCTCCCACGACGTCTCCGCGGCCCATCTGGAAATTGCTGCGGCCAAAGGCAGGGCCATCGTGATCGGCAGCACCGGCTTTACCCCGGAAGAGGTGAAACGGGCCAAGGTGCTGGCGGGAAAGGTTCGTTGCGTCCTGGCCCCCAATATGAGCATCGGTGTCAATTGTCTTTTCAAGGTCCTGGCCGACGTTGCCCGGATCCTCGGCGAGGACTATGATGTGGAGATCGTCGAGGCCCACCACCATATGAAAAAAGACGCACCGAGCGGCACCGCGCTCAGGATGGCCCAAGTCATTGCAGAGAGCCTCGGCAGGGATCTGGACAAGGTCGGGGTATACAGCCGGCAGGGGATGATCGGCGAGAGGACGAAGCAGGAGATCGGCATCCAGACCCTCCGGGCAGGGGACATCGTGGGAGAACACACGGTGATCTTCGGAGGGATGGGGGAGAGACTGGAATTTATCCACCGGGCCCATAGCCGGGATAATTTTGCCCGTGGTGCGATCCGGGCGGCCCTCTGGGTGGTCGGCCGTGCGAACGGGATCTATGATATGCAGGATGTCCTGGGCCTGAGTCGGGTATAGCGAGGTCGAGATGGGATCTCCAGGACCGGTGGGCGGCACGGTCAGCGGGATGATCGCCTTCATCGGGATCGGCGCCAATATGGGAAGGCCCGCGCAGATGTGCCGAAAGGCTCTCGAAGCGCTGGCCGAGATCCCAGGTGTCAGGCTCCTGCGGACCTCTTCCCTCTATCGAACGGAGCCGGTAGGACCGCAGGAACAGGCGTGGTTCATCAATGCCGTTGCGGAGATGCGGACCGACCTGCCGCCCGGACTCCTCTTGAAGGCATTGAAGGAGATCGAACAGCGACTGGGCAGAACCCAAGGGGTCAAATGGGGGCCTCGGATCATCGATCTGGACATCCTCCTCTACGGGCAGGAGGTCGTTCGTGAAGGGGAACTGGTCATTCCTCATCCGGAGCTGCACCGGCGGCGCTTTGTTCTGGTCCCCCTTTGTGAACTTGCCTCCTATGCGGTCCATCCCGCATTCGGCGTTTCCGTACGCGGACTGCTGGACCGCCTCACGGACCCGGCCCGTGTGGATCTTTACGATCCGGCGTCCGGCGGGAAGTAAAAGGGATTCCGGCTTTACGCCGTCAGGGATTAAGGTTGAAAAATGATTTTAAAATGGATTATAGTTATCGTCATCGCCTATTTGCTCTATAAGCTGATAAGGGCATGGAACACCGGCAAGGAGGCCCCGCGAACGGATCTTCCTGCCGGCGGTGAGGATCTGGTGGAGGATCCCTTCTGTCATACCTATGTTCCCATAAGCCATGCCTGCCGGATCGTCGTCGACGGGAAGACCGTCTGTTTCTGTAGTCAAAAGTGTCTGGAAGCGTTTAAGAAAGAGAAGCATTTGTAGGATTCAAGTTGTATAATGGAGAACAGAAGGTTAAGGGAGATCCTGCGCCATGATCGATTTGATCAAGCGGTCTTTTGACCGGCTGCCGATCGCGCCGGAGATGAGGGAAATTTTCAATCTCCCCAATACCATTTCTCTTGTCCGCATCGGCGTCATCCCAATCCTTTTCCTGCTGCTTCTGTCTCCGGGGCCGCTCATGAGCCTCGTCATCGCCATCTTTTTCATCATCGCCGCCCTGACGGACCTTTTGGACGGTTACGTGGCACGAAGGTATCGGATCACAACGACGATGGGTAAATTCCTCGATCCCATCGCCGACAAGCTCATCGTCAATACCGCAATGATCATGCTGATTCCGATCGGCCGTATCCCCACCTGGATCGTCGCCGTGATCATCATCCGCGACTTCATCGTGGATGGAATACGCAACATCGCCTCCTCCGAAGGGCTGGTCATTGCCGCGAGCCCGCTGGGGAAGCGAAAAACCCTCTGCCAGATCTTCGCCGTTTCCGCCCTGATGATCCATTATCCATTTTTGGGTGCGGATGCGCATGCAGTCGGTATGGTCATCCTCTTGGTCGCCCTCGTATTGACGATCCTGTCCGGGACCGATTACTTCATCAAGTTCTATAGGACAAGCATTAAAAAAACAAAAGATATCAAGTAAACCGGGTCGTTTTGGGAGGCGGCAAGTTTTTTATTGACAAACGGAATGTATTTGTTGTATTCCGCGCCATCATCGCATGAGCGGGCGTAACTCAGCGGTAGAGTGCCACCTTGCCAAGGTGGACGTCGACGGTTCAAATCCGTTCGCCCGCTCCATTTTAATTATTACGGCGGCATAGCCAAGTGGCTAAGGCAGCGGTCTGCAAAACCGTTATTCCCCGGTTCAAGTCCGGGTGCCGCCTCCAGCCATGAAAGGGGTTAGAGCTGCCGATCTCGCCCCTTTTCTTTTAATACCCTTGTTGTCAGTCTCACGCCGTCTTTATTCCGATTGTTCCGCCAAAATGAGAATGTCCTAAGCTACCAAAGTAGAAATGTCCTAGTTTAAGGCTGTAATTCTCCCTTTGAGAGGGGGGCATTATGGCTGGAAAGGACATAGTTGTGATGAGTAGTCG
>Ga0172375_10002452_pt1 | contig 28869 bp, 20 predicted proteins | sample LakKiv1m_FD_114537 | JGI IMG/M metagenome (GOLD analysis project Ga0172375, IMG submission 114537) | Freshwater microbial communities from Kabuno Bay, South-Kivu, Congo - kab_092012_11.1m | ecosystem: Environmental > Aquatic > Freshwater > Lake | place: Democratic Republic of the Congo... | reverse complement strand
TTACTGAACATTGTTACAGATACTGTATATTACATTGAAACGATATCTGTCAGGTCTCCGCTTCGCTAAAGACCTGACAGGGCTTTATCACATATGTATTTAATGCTTAATCTAGCGCTTATGCCCCTTCTCCCCTTTAAATAAAGGGGGGAAAAGCAAACAGCTGTTCCACCCCACTTTCCCCCTTTTTTAAAAGGGGGAATTAAAGGGGGATTTTAAAAACAAATTATTCAAACTACCCACACAATATAGCGAAGACCCAACAATAATCATCAATCGTCAATCTTTAATCGACTTTACCCACACGATTCAGCGAAGAGCCGCTTTTATCAGCTTTTATCAGCGGTTCAAATCTTTACTTTTATTAATCCGAGCGAAAAATATTTTACATTTAAACCTTATGAATTATGCTCAAATCCCGGTACTGTCATTCCCGCGAAAGCGGGAATCCAGCTTTTTTTATCAGATGTGGAACTATATAAAAAGGTCTGATTAATAACTTGCTGACTTGCAGACTTGTCGACTTGTCGACTTGCAGACTTGTCGACTTGCAGACTTGCAGACTTGCAGACTTCCTATACTTTCGAATATTTCTGCCTTAACCTGTCCAATAACACCGCCCCCAATATCACCAATCCCAGTACTACCTTCTGCGTATAACTTTCCACATTGGTCAAATTCATCCCGTTCTGGATAATAGCGATGATGAATGCTCCGATCAAAGTGCCGAAAATCTTCCCTTCCCCGCCGCTTAAACTGGTGCCCCCGACCACAACGGCAGCGATGACATACAATTCGTAGGTCAAACCGTAAGTCGGCGCGCCGCTTTTCAACTGGGATAACATTATTATTCCGCCTAATCCGGTGAGCAGCCCGCAGATGACATATACGGAAACCAACACTTTGTCTATACGGATTCCGGCTAACCGCGCCGCTTCGGGATTCCCTCCCACAGCATACACATACCTGCCGAACACCGTCCTCGACATTAACAAATGGGCTATGATATACAAAATCAGCATTAGTATTACTGCATAAGGGATGCCTAATACCGGTTCCGCCCCCCTTCCCAAAACGACTATTTCATCCGGCAGTTGATAAATCGGTTTCCCCTGGGAAATAATGTAAGCCAATCCCGCCGCCACCTGCATCATCGCTAAAGTGGCGATGAATGGCGGGATTTTGAACCGGGTGATCATCGCCCCGCTGAACCATCCCACCGCGCCGGAAACGATGACCGCGCCCAGACAGCAAAGCAGCGCCATCCCCGCCCCCGCTTCATTCCCCCCGCCTTTACCAATCGCCCAAGCGGCCATCACTGCCGATAAAGCGATCAAACTCCCCACGGACAAATCTATCCCCGCCGTGATAATCACCATCGTCATTCCAATGGCGATAATGGCGATAACGGAAATTTGATTCGCCACATTTTTAATATTGTCCGCCAGTATAAAAGTCGGCCAATAATATGGCGGCGGAGAAATTATTCTTGCGCTTTTTAACGAAGGAATTCCCGCAATGAGATTACTCACAATCGGATGATATGATTGTGAGGTAATAATCAGATCTGCAGCCTTCGCCGACGCAATATCTTCCTCCAGCTTTCCTCTGATTTCCACAGGATTACCCGAAATATGCTTAAATAGCGAAAAACCTCCTTCTGACAACAATCGTTCCAATTTGGCAGCGAAAGCCGCGTCTTCCTGACTTTTGGTGACAATCAATATTCGGGATGAAGGCGGATAGAATTCAGTCAGTTCATAAGCTTTTTCCGCCGCACTGCCTCCTGTACGCTCCTGTTCGCCGATGGTCAATATGGAAAACAGCAGGCACAAGCCCAGCAGAACAATCAACATCCCATAATGGAAAAATAAACGATGGAATTTATTAAATTTCATTTTAGTGCATTTGTAAATGGTTCTTCGCTGAATCGTATGGGTAAGGTAATATGGGTAGGTCGGGGGCTTGTCCCCCGACAAATCCTGCGGGGGGACGAGCCCCCCGCCTACTAAAAGTCGGATAAAATAGGCGGATTTGGCGAAGAAATGGGATTTACACATACAAAACAGCGAAGAGCCTTATATACCAGTTCTAAAAAATAATTTCCGATGTAGGGGCTTGATTAATCAAGCCCCTACGCAAAACATGCGAAAAAACTTTTTAGTATTAGTATAAATTTATTTTGCACTTCTCTGCATCTCTATGGCGCCGCTCTTATCTTTGCTTTTGCTTTTATCTCTTTTATCCGCCTTTATCCGCGGTTCAAATCTTTGCTTTTCCAAACTCCTAACTAACCGCATAACTCATTATCTCTTCCTGTCCAGATTTGTCGATGTCCGTAATTTCCCCGGAAATCTTCCCCTGCCGGATGACCAATATACGGTCGCAAATTCCCAAAATTTCTTCCAATTCCGAAGAAATAATGATGATACCCTTTCCCGCCGCCGCTAAATTATCGATTAACTGGTATATTTCGTATTTGGCGCCTACATCGATGCCGCGGGTGGGTTCGTCGAAAATCAACACCTGGGAAGCGCTTTCCAGCCAGCGGGCGATAAGCAATTTCTGCTGATTGCCGCCGGATAAACTGTCCGCACGCTGTTCAGGATAAGTTAGCTTAATCCTCAAACTGCCGATAAAACCTTTAAACTTAAGTATTTCCGTTTTGCTATCGATCCAGCCCCAATGCGAAATCTTCCCCAAATTCGACAAAGAAAAATTCTCCTTCGCCGTCAGTTTCAACACCAATCCCTGATTCTTCCGGTCTTCCGTCAACAAGCAGATCCCGGCTTCGATAGCCTTACCGGGAGTATCGACCGCGATTTTTTTCCTGTTCAAATAAATTTCCCCGCCGGATTTTTTATCCGCGCCGAAAATTAACCGGGCGATTTCCGTCCTACCCGCTCCCATCAATCCGGTCAATCCCAGAACTTCACCTCGTCGGAGGGAAAAAGAAACATCTTCAACCTTGCCGCCGCTTAGATTCCGCACGCGGAAAAATGTTTCCCCGGATTGCCGTTTCCGCGGCGGAAATTCCCTCGCCAAAGGTCTGCCCACCATCGCTTCGATCAATCCCGCTTTGTCAATTTCTTCTTTCCGCCAAGTCCCGATAGTCTTACCATCCCGCATCACTGTGATCCGGTCCGCTATTTGAAATACCTCATCCAATTTGTGACTGATAAAAATCACACCGCTGCCGCCGGCAGCAAACTGCCTGATGATGCCGAATAGTTTTTCCGTCTCCTGCGGTGATAAAGCCGCCGTAGGTTCGTCCATCACCAACAATCCGGCTTCAGTCGATAAAGCGCGGGCGATTTCCGTCAATTGCTGTTTGGCGATATTAAGACGGTTCACCGGCGCCTCGGGATCGATGTCCGGGTCCAATTTAGCCAGTATTTCCTTAGCTTGGGCTTTTTCCGCTGAACGGTCGATAATCCCCTTTTTGGCGATTTCTCCGCCCAGAAAAATATTTTCACTCACCGTCAAATAAGGGACCAGCGTAAACTCCTGATAAATGACCGAAATCCCCGCTTTCCGCGCTAAATGCGGCGCGGTGAATTTCTCCAACTTGCCTCGGAAATAGATTTCCCCTGCATCCGCCGTCAAAGCTCCGGCCAGTATCTTCATCAGCGTGCTCTTCCCCGCCCCATTTTCCCCTACCAAAGCATGCGTTTCTCCCGGCGTTACCGTCAATTCCGCTGCCTGTAAAGCCTGCACGCCGGGGAATGCTTTGCTTATTCCCGACATTTGCAATAAGGGCGCAATGTTTGTTTGAGTGGGATTAGTCATTTTTTTTAAGTGTTCAAGTGAGCAAGTGTTCAAGTGTTCAAGTGAAAAGCTAAACACTGTGCCGCAGAGTCCCCGCACTCTGCGGCAAGGCTATTTACAATATTGTTTGCTTCTCACCGGCAACTGACGACTGATCACTAGCGACCGACCACCGGCGACCGCTTTTACTTGGCACTTGCCACTTGCTGCTTGCTACTTTTATACAATTCACAGGGAATAAGGATTTCCGGTGGAACTTCCATTCCGGACATATATTTTTTTACCGTTTCAATCGCGGTCCGCCCGATGACCAGCGGGCGCTGGATGACATCGGCGTAAATCTTGCCTTCTTCGATAGCCGCGCGGGCTTCAGGAACTGCATCGAATCCCACGATGACGATTTTCCCCGCTTTCCCCGCTTTTTCCACCGCGGCTAAAGCCCCCAACGCCGAATCATCGTTGATGCCGAAAATCCCGTCCAAACCGGGATTAGCCTGCAATATGTCTTCCGCCGTGCGGAAAGCCTGGTCTTTCACTCCGTGTCCGCTTAATTTGGCGGCTATTTTGATGTTGGGATAATTTTTCAATTCGTCTTCAAAACCTTTCACCCTTTGAATCACCGATTCCACTTCCGGATGGTCGATGATAGCGATTTCGCCTTCGGAGTTCAACGCTTCCGCCAACGCTTTCGCCGCTAAAATCCCACCGGAAACATTGTCCGAAGCGATGTGCGACACCACTTTGACGCCTTCCGCCAGGCAGGCAATATCCACCGTAAACACCGGTATGCCAGCTTGATTTGCCGCCGCTGCCGAAGTACCAATCGACTTTGAATCACAGGGCGAAATAATGATTGCGTCGACTTTGCGCACGATATAGTCGTTAATTTGATCCTTCTGCTTCGCCACATCGAATTCCCCGGCGTTAATCAATAATTTATACCCGGCGGAATCCGCCGCTTGCAGGAGTCCCGCTTCCAAATCCTGATAAAACGGATGCGTCCGCGTGAGCAGCGACACTCCGATGGTGATCTGAGGTTTTTCCTGAGCTTTCTTCCCGCAGGAAAGGAAAATAAGCGCGAAAGAAATAATAACGATGAGAAAATAAAATCTTTTCATAGTAATAACTCTCTTATTGGTTAATCGGTTGATTGGTTGATTGGTTAATTGGGTGATCGGTTGCTCGGTTGATTGGTTTATAAGTTTATCGGAGATGGGAGAGAAATATCCATAATTTTCCTAATATCCAGTGAATATTTTTTGCTTTTGTCCCCTTCATCCCTGTGAATTGCTTTTATGTTGGCTTTTTCGGCTTTTATCTGTGGTTCAAATATTTGCTTTTGCTTTTACCTAAATCCCAATTCCCAAATCCTAATTCCCGCTTTTAAAATAATCATTTTCCGGCAAAATCGAAAGAAAAAGCGGGAAAAATATTTTTCATTATTTTTCCGCGAAATCTTGACTTATTTTTTTTTTTTTTCTAAATTTAGCAATGCAGGTGGTCTCCGAAGGAGGATCGATTACAACTATCCTGCCAAAAAATCCTATCACATTAAACTTTTCAAGGAGAAGTATCATGAAAAGACTAATCCATTTAATGACTCTCTTCATTTTTTACACTGGTAAAATTTGTCTAGGCTATGAATATTGGGTACCCTATGTTGACAATGTTCAGGGACCAAGTACAGGATTTTCAGGAATAATGATGTACACAATTAGTGATTCTTCCTTAGTAGAACTGGACTTCAATCATGATGGAATCGTTGATGATTCAATTGTTATTACTTCAAGTCAAATTGGTTCTGTTTCATCATTTACCAGCCAATTGTGCACTGGCACTGTTCTATATTGTGATGATTTAATTTCGGTTTATTATAATCATTGTTTTGCAGACTGGGGTGTTTATGAGGATAGCTTTACTCAGTATGAAATTTTCCCTACAGAGTATCTTGGTAATGATTATTTTATCACCGGGCCGGCGATGTTAGTTTCTCTTCTTGCTTGCAATGATGCGACCGAAATTGATTTTGATTTTAATTTTGATGGTGCAATAGATGATAGTCTGGTCTTGAATCAAGGAGAAAGTCATTATATTTATGATTTACAAAATGCAATTCATGCAGTAAGCAACTTAGATTTTATGGTTGTTTGTTACAATCATTCAGTAGATCATTACGACAGCACTTTTGCCTATTTAGTACCGCCGTATGAATTATTGCATAATCAATATTTTATACCAGATGAACATCCCTATAATTATAACAACTCTGTCTCATACAGCAGGATCCATATATTATCCACAAGCAATAATAACAATGTAAGTATTAATGGCAATTCTTATACTTTAGGATTTGGTGATACATTGACTTATTATACCAATGAGGAAACAACTATTCAGTCAAGTTTTCCAATTTGTTGTGTCTATCTCTCAGACATTGGTGCAAATGATCCATGGACATTCAACTGGCGACATTATATTTACGCTTATCACTTAATGAATCTTTCGGAATTAAATCCTAATAATTGTTATTCGCTATTTGGATTTGGGGACAATCCTCATGGATACCCACATTTTAGATATACCCTGAGTTCATACAGTAATAATAACAGTATTCAATTAGATCTTTTTGGAGATGGAATTGTTGATAGTACATTAGTACTTAATTCTGGAATTACGAGTTATTTAGATGAGCTTTCATTTGAATTATGGGATACCAACAATCTTAAGGTCATTAGTGACAATCCATTGCAAATTATATTCTCTTTTCGTGGTTGGTGGGAATCGATAAGTGAAGGTGCAGCTGCACGTATTGTTCCTCCAATATTTGGTGGGGAAACAGGCGTGGTTTCCAAATCTACTTCTGATATGTCTTTGGAGTTTATTCTTTTTCCAACCCCCAACCCCTTCAATCCCTCCACTTCCCTCTCCTACTCCCTCCCCGCAAGCGGGGAAATCGCGCTGACCATCTATGACATTCAGGGGCGGGAGGTTGCGGCACTATTTGAAGGCTATCAAGCGGCGGGGAATCATCAAGCGGTATTCGACGGTTCACAATTTGCTTCCGGTATCTATTTTGCGGTTTTGCAGTCGGGAGAATTCCGGCAGGCGCAGAAACTGGCGCTTATTAAATAAGCAAGTTAAAAGTAGAAAGTTAAAAGCTAAAAGTAAAAGCACACAAAAAGCAAAAGCATTCACCACAGAGACACGGAGACACAGAGAAAAGTAAATCTGTTTTTATCTGTTTCTTCTGTTGTGAATGCTTTTTGTTTTAATTTCCATAATTCCCATAATATCCAGTGAATTTTGTTTGCTTTTTTGTTTGCTTTTTGTTTGCTTTTTCGGCTTTTATCGGTTTTTATCAGCTCTTATCTGCGGTTCGCTTTTGCTTTTTAAATCATAAATCATAAATCATATATCATATATCATATATCATATATCAAAGCTTCCCCTTCCTCCTCCTCGCATCCAACACTCCCCTCACCGCGCCCAGCATTTCGCTGATCTTATACGGTTTCTGCACAAATCCCTTCGCCCCCAGTTCCAATAATTCTTCCACCGGCCCCGACCGGTCGAAACCGCTGGAAATGATTACTTCGATTTCCGGATCGAACGCCAGCAAATCGATTAAAGTATCCCGCCCGGTCTTTTTCGGCATGGTTACATCCAATATTACCAAAGCGATACGGTCTTTATCCCGCTTATAAATCTCCAAAGCCTGCACGCCGTCTTCCGCTGGTATCACCTTATACCCGAACCTTTCCAGCATGGTCGAACCCATCGACCGCACTACATCTTCATCATCGACTAAAAGTACTGTTTCCACTCCCCCCCGGATTTCCACCGGTTCAGTCTTTTCCGGGATTTCCAATTCTTCCTGCACCCTTGGCAAGTAGATCTTGAAGTTTGTCCCCTTGCCCACTTCGGAATATGCTTGAATCCAGCCTTCATGGCCTTTGATTATCCCGTACACCATCGCCAGCCCTAATCCCGAACCCTTCCCCACCGCTTTAGTAGTGTAGAATGGTTCAAATATCCGCGCCAGCGCTTCAGCGGCGATGCCGCACCCGCTATCCTGTATCTCAATCTTGACAAAATCCCCCGCGCGGGCGTCGGCGTGGATACTGCAATATTTATTGTCGATCACAATATTGCTCGTCTTGACCAGTATTTTCCCTCCATCGGGCATAGAATCCGCTGCATTGTATATCAGATTGAGCAGCACCTGATTCATCTGCCCCAAATCCGCCCGCACTACCCATAAATTAGCGTCTTTCCGCGTCTCAATCACAATTCGTTTGTCTATAGTGTGCTTGATGAAATTAACCGCTTCGTCCACCGCGCTGTTTAAATTCGCCGGTTTAGGCTGTTCCATCCGCTGCCGGCCGAAAGCCAACAGCTGAGATGTCAATTCCGCCGCCCGTTCCGCGCTCTTCTGCATATTCTGTAAATTATCCAGTATCGGATCGCTCTTACTAATCTGCAGCATCGCCAATTCCACATTGCCTAAAATCCCCGTCAACAGATTGTTGAAATCGTGTGCAATTCCCCCCGCCAGCGTCCCAATCGCTTCCATCTTCTGAGCGTGCCGCAAATGCGTTTCCAGCTTCTTATATTCCGTTAAATCGAACAGCATCACTACTCCGCCGATCAATTCCCCGTCACCGCGCCTCCGGGGAGAACCGTGCATTTCCAACTGACGCAAATCCCCCGACCGCGTCCGGTAATCGAATTCAATTCCGCTGATGGGGTAACCTGCAAGCAGCTTGTCGATATGACTCTTTATATCGCCTTGAATCTGGGAAAGCTGGTAAATCGACCTGCCCACCAGCATCTCGTCCCGCGATTCCGCCCGCCCCGTGACCTGAGTCATCGCCGGATTTTCATAGATTATCCGCCCCAGTTTATCCAGATACAATATCCCCACCGGCGCATTAGTCACTATTCCCCGATTCAATTCCTCTGAAGCCTGCAAATCTCTTTCCGCTTTCTTCTTTTCCGTTATGTCCATAATCTGGGCAATGGTCTGAGGCATCCCGGCGCTGTTACGGATAACCTTAGAGATAATTTCCACCCGCCGCTTTTCTCCGTTTTTCCGCACCAAATCGAACTCATACTTGGATGGCACTTTCTCGCCCCGCTGACGGCGGCGGAAACGATCCAACACTAATTCCACACTATCGCCGTCGATCAATTCCCTAGCCTCCAATCCGTTCAATTCCTGCTTGGAATACCCGGTAATGCTCTGGAATTCTTCATTGGAAAATATTATCCGCGATAAGTCGTTGACAATAGCGATACCGGTGTGCGAACTTTCCACTACGGAACGGTATCTTTCCTCACTCTCCCGCAAAGCTTCCTCCCCTCGTTTCTTTTGAATCGCCATCGCTATCTGACCGGAAACAAATTCCACAATCTTCAAATGCTTTTCCGTCAAAGCGCTCTCATTCTCATAATCCTGTATTACCACCGCTCCAATTACTTCATTGCCGATATTTAAAGGCACTCCCAGCCATACCTTACACATACTGCCCGCTTGTTCGATTTCGCCGGTGTCGATCATCTCCCGCGCTCTTGCTTCCCGGATTAAAATCGATCTATTGTTTTTTATCACATAAGCTGTCAAAGTTTTACCGGCGGAAAACTTATCAATCCGGTCTTTCAAATCTGTCATATAAGGAACAGTCAAAGAATCCGTTTCCTGGTCATACAAAGCGATGAAGAAATTCGTGGTATCCACCAATCTTCCAACTTCATTGCGGATTACACCGACTAAATCCTCCAAATCATCGGTCTTGTTAATCGCTTCACCGATATTATACATCGTCTCTTTGGTCAATTCCGCTTCTTTTCGCTCAGTAACATCCCGTACATCCAATATAAATCCCTGAATGTTATTATTGAGGTCTTTAATCACCGAAGCGCTTAGTTCACACGGGAAAATTGAACCATCAAATCGCTTTATATCGTACTCTCTCCGGGAAATCGTCCCTCCTGCGAATAATTCCGCCAAATCCTGTTTCACTCGTTCGAAATCCTGCGGCAGGATAAAACACTCATAGTCTTTCCCATAGATCGCCTCCGGCGAATCCACCCGAATGTATTCTAATCCCTGCTGATTCGCCATAACTATTCTTGCCTCTTTATCCACATAATAAATCGCATCGGGCGAAGTTTCCACCAAACTGCGGTATCTGGCTTCACTCTCTTTTATCTTCTTGTCCGCGGCTTTTTCCTGAGAAATATCCCGCGCAATGCCCACTAAACCGATTATTTCCCCTTTCTCATTGCGGATCATCGATGTGCTCAGAGATATGGGAAAAATACTGCCATCCCAGCGGCGGTTGATCAGCTCCCCTTCAAATCCGCTTTCCATTGTCCGGCGGTGAATTTCCTCCGGCGCCGGACTCTGTGTTTCAGTGGTTATCCTCTCCAATTTCGAACCTAATATGGCCTCCGGTCTGCATCCGTACATCCGGCAGAATCCTTCGTTGACATAGATCAATTTGCCTTCCATATCTGTAATAGTCACCGCCTCGTTGATACTGGACATCGTATGCGCTAATAACCGAAGTTTCTCCTCATCCCGTTTTTTTGCCGTAATATCTCTCACCAATGTAATCACCCGCACTACCTGCCCCTGTTCCATCACCGGTATCTTCCGCGTTTCCGTAATTAACCATTCGCCATTGATAAAATTCGTTTCTTCCGTCTCTAAAACTATGCCATTTGCAAATACATCTTTATATTCTGCCAAAACTGTTTCCGGTAAAAAGGGAAACGCTTCGATAACCGTCTGTCCGTCGACCGGCAAAGCTATAGATAAATCCGTCACCCACTGCTTAAACTTCCGATTTATCAGTGTTATCCTAAGTTCACTATCCACCACATGCACCGCGTCGGAGAATGCATCGATCGAAGTCCGGTAAAGTTCTTCCGAAGCCCGCAATGCTTTTAAAGTACTCTTACGCTCGGTTATATCCCGTTGCGTCCCCCATAAATGAAGCAATTTACCATCGTCGATAATACCCACAGTATTATTCTGGAAAATTCGTAAATCCCCGGATTTATCTATTTCGTTAGTTTCCAAATCTGAGACAGTGTAGTTATTCAAGATTAAATTCTTTAGAAAATCAATATTAGCAACATTTTCTCTCGGCAGTATGTCCTCTAACCGGCTGCCTATTATCGCGCTTTTATCGGAAAATCCGTACATTTTCGCCATAGCCTCGTTGCATTCCGCCAAATAAGCATATTTATAACCCCATTCGATTTGTTCTTCTGCCGGCAAATCGATAGGCAGCGGTCGATCTAATTCATAGCGCCAAATCGCTTCCGAACTTAAATTGACAAAATTACGATATCTCTCTTCACTGACTTCCAGTTTCTTCAAAGTCCGCTTCAAATCGGAAATATCGGTATATATTGCCATCACTCCCACCAGTTCCCCCTCGTGATAAAGCGGTGATCCGGTCAATAGCACATCGATGGGATGGCCGTCCTTATGAAAGCGTGTGGTCTCCTGCGGACTGAAAATTCCTCCCTCAAGCAGAATCTTCGTTATCGAGCGAGCTTCGGTGAATTTATCGCCTCTGGCGATCAAGTCATCCACATCTTGGCCCCTGACTTCTTCTTTCAAATAACCAAATAGTTTCTCCGCCCCCTTATTCCATTCCATTATCTTATGTTCGTTGTTCAAACTAACTATAGCGTCCGGAGCGTTGCGAAACAGCGTTTCAATATATTCGTTCCGTCTTTGTAGAGTATCGTTCAATTCATATTGCTCAGTGATATTGTCAAATACGATTAGCGCTTCATCGGTTTCCATTTCGCTTACCGGAACAACGGAATAATTTACCCATACTTGCTTCCTCCGGCTGCAAGCAAGATTTACCACCACATTGATCGACGCTTCTCCTTTTTCAAATAATTTTCTCACCTGAGCGCAAAATGGACACTTTTTTTCCTCCAATGCCTCATCCGCACCCAATGATTTCAACAAATCAAGTAGGCTGCGCCCGCTTAAATCCTGTTTCTCCAATTCACATACGGAGAAAAAGCTGTCATTCACTAATTTAATGCGGAATTCTTTATCGACTACGATAATTGCGGAAGGAATGGTGGAAATGATATTGCCGCTGAACCGCTGAGCCCGCTCGGCGATTATCCGCGCGGTTTTATTCTGGTCACCCCGCCTGATTAAAAAATATACTAACAAACCCAAAGCAGCGGAAATCAATAATCCGGCGATGAAATAAAACTGAATTATTGGTTTGCTTCTCCCCTTTATAATACTTAGTTCCGGACATACCGATAACTGCCATCTTCTATTCAGTAATAAAATTTCCGCGTCATAAGACGAGCAGTTATTTAATTGAAAGTCTTTATGATAGGTCTTAAAACTTTCATCATCGAGAGAACAATAGATCTTTCTGCTGTTTTCGAAGATACAATAGTGAGGATTTTCCGAACGGATAGTGTCGAATTCAACAAATGTGAATAATGTATCCAAATTGATAATGGCGGCGAAAAATCCGATGCTCTTATTCCCGGAGGAAAACAGTGGAAAATAAGCCGCTAAACCTAATCCCTTTTCACCATAAGAAAAAGGACAAGAAATTGTTATACTATCAGCGTCTTTCGGCAGCGCCGCGGCCGCAGACACTGAATCACTGGAAAAGGCTGCGCCTTTCCCGCCTGCTTTTTCCTCCCCACCCGGAAATTTCCACTGTAAATCCCCTTCCGGATTCCACAGGCTAATCTCTCGGATACCGGGAAATATGGTCATTACCGCATCAGCGTATTGCTCAAATCTCTGCCGGCTGCGTTCTTCGACCAAACACCAGCGCTTTGACATTATTTCCATCGCCCGGATTCTATCCATAACCGCATCCTGAATCCGGAAAGAATATTGCCTGGCTATTCCCTCAGAGTATACTTGAGCTAAATCCTCATCCTTGCTTTCCAAATGATGCTTCATAAAGAAAGCGCCGCCGGCAAACAAGAGAAACACTAATACAGGTAAAACGCTTTTTATTATCCCCCTGGATTTGCCCCCACTTAAGAGTCTTCCTTCTAAGACCATTGCTTTACCGATTAAAATTACAAGTGGTAGGTAATTAATACATTCTTAACCGGGAGCCAATGGAACACAATTATAAGTTCATTATTACTGCTTTCCGAATTGAACTGTTTTTCCCGGCGGTAAGCTTAATCGAATATATTCAGCGTCCGCCAAAACGCTGCCTTATCGATCCGTTTCCTTATCACGCATCAGCGCTAAGCTTATAATTTCAATTTGCGATTAGAATAGCAACTACAATGCCAATTTATCATATCCTTATATGCAATACATATCATTGATAAATCGCCGCTGCCTCGATCAGTCGATTGGTCCCATTGCTGCATATCGCATATTGAAATCCCGGGATTAAGGAAGCCGCTCCTGTTTCACCGGCGTAATTAAGGGCAATGAATGCTAATTGGTAATCCGGAATCCCTCCTCCTTTTAGCTTAATCCGCTTTAAAGCTTCCTCACACGCTTCCTGCGGCGCCGCCCCCTTCCGCATATTTTCCACTACCAAAAACGATCCGCAGATCCTGATACATTCTTCCCCCACTCCCGTAGCCCCCGCCGCTCCGACTTCATTATCCACATACATCCCCGCCCCAATGATGGGCGAATCCCCCACCCGGCCATGCATTTTGTAAGCCAGCCCGCTGGTGGTGCAGGCGCCGGATAATTCGCCGCTTTTATCAAGGGCAAGCATTGAAATGGTATCATGGTTTTCCTTTCCGACAGCTTTCTTCTTCTGATTTTCCAGCCAAATTTTCCACTTTGCCTCCGCCTCCGCTGTAAGCAGATTTTGCTTTTCAAATCCCTGTAAGTAGGCAAAATCTTCCGCCCCCTTGCCCGCTAATAAAATATGTTCCGTTTTTTCCATCACCCGCCGGGCGATGGAAATGGGATTTTTATACCCCTGCACAAAAGCCACCGCTCCCGCCCTACCCCGATTGTCCATTATACTGGCATCCAATGTCACCATCCCCGTTCTATCCGGCAATCCCCCATACCCCACACTCATCACTTTGGGATCGTTTTCCGATACCTGCACCCCGGATTCCACCGCGTCCAGCGCGCTCTTCCCTTCCATAAGCAGCTTATAAGCTTGTTCGTTGGCGGCAATTCCGTGTTCCCAAGTCGATATAACTATCGGAGAATCGACTAATCTCATCTTCCGCTCATTTTTAGTCTTTTCCCTGGAATAAGTGATATTGTGCGGAAACAACACTATTCCCGCGCCGGCAGCTCCCAATTTCTTCAAAAAACTTCTGCGAGGAAAAACAGCCATTTTTTACCTCATTTACTGAGTTTTATTAGAAAAAAGGTGTCATTTTAGCATTATCCAAAACCTTCCGTAAATGGTCATGCTGAACTTATTTCAGCATCCAGTGCATTAAAAAGCGCACAAAAAGCAAAGGCGCTGGATTCCGAACCAATACCGGATCGAGTCCGGCACAAGGTTCGGAATGACCCCTTTTTCATAGAATTTTTCAAAATGCTAAACTGTTACGAAAAAAGTTGTATGCGAATAAGCATTATTGGTCGAAAATCTCTCCGCCAATATCCTCTTGTTCTTTTTTTTCTTTATCCTTCATCCTTTAGCCTTGAAAATAAATCTACAAATCTACAAGTCTGCAAGTCAAAAGTCAAAAGGAAAACCGGTGCTGTCAGGCGCCCCCGCCTGACAGCCTACTCCCGTGCCGCAAAATCTCTGCACTCTGCAGTATTAAATCTCGAAAGTTATTTTCATGCTTCGGTGAGCGCCGTACGGCGCATGTGAATTTTTCCTTAAATTACATCTAACTTAAAAAAAAGTCAATTTGGCAAGATAAACTTCTTGACTTTTTCCCCAAATAATATATTTTATTGTATCATCACCAGTGTAATCTAAAACTAACTTATAAAAACTTCCAAAACAGATACCTAGTCTGCCAGCTTCAATTCGTATGGAAAAAATAAAAGACCGGATACTAATCGTCGATGACGATCCAGCTGTGCTGAACTTTTTGAAAAGTGGTTTAGTCAGGTATGGCTACGAGGTAAAAGATGCCTCCACGGGTTTGGCAGCTATGGAGTTGATGTCTAAATATGAATTTTCCATAGGAATTTTCGATATAATTCTGCCGGATATCAGCGGTTTTGAACTTCTCCGGGAAAGTCTGGATATTGATCCTGATTTGAAAGTGATTATGATTACCGGCTGGACTGAAGTCGATGCGGTGATTGAATCGATGCGTTCCCGTGCTTTTTCATTTGTCAAAAAACCGTTCGATATCAAAGAACTGGAAGTGGAAATCAGAAATGCCCTAAAACAGCGCGGCTTACTGCTGGAAAACCGGGAATACTCAGATACCTTAAAGACTTTAGTTGAAATCAGAACCGCCGAACTGCTCAAATCTCAGAATGAACTGAAACTGGAAAAGGAAAAACTGGAAAATGTCCTGAAAAGTATCGGCGCCGGACTGCAAGTCATAGATGTAAACGGAAATATCATCTGGAATAATCCCATTACCGATGAATGGTTCGGTCCCGGTGGATATTGGAGAAGACTGCTGAAAGAACAATCTCCGGAATTGGAAATCCCCTCCGTCGATAATATTTCCGATTATAAAAACGCTGAACATAATTCACATTCCTTCGTCATTCAATGTGTCGACGGTAAAGTCCGGGAATTTCAATTCTATTGGTATCCCATCATCAATCAGACAGGAAGTTCCATTCAGGCGGTCAAACTCATCCTCGATGTTACCGAACGCAACGCCCTTAAAAGAGAACTCATCCAATCGGAAAAATTAGCTTCTATCGGAGAAATCGCCGCCAGCCTCGCCCACGAAATCAACAATCCCCTCGGCATCATCCTCGGCTTCGTGCAGAATATGATCGCCGATATCGAATCCCAACACCCTTTCCACGATAATCTTAAAATCATCGAGGAAGAAATCTTTCGAGTAGCTGAAGTAATGAGAAACCTTCTGGATTATACCAAACAGCCCGCGTTAAAAAACCAAATAGTCCATCTCCCGGAAGTCTGGAAACGCTGCATAAAATTCTTCGATTATATGTTCAAAGAAAAAAACATCGCTATTGTTTCTCAAATCGATCCCGGTATAAAACCTGTCACCGGCGGCCCTGAACTGCTTCACCAAGTCTTAGTCAATATCGTCCTGAATTCGATTCAGGCTATGCCTCAAGGGGGAACTATCACCTTTAACTGCTATTCCGAGGTCGATGCGGAGGAAAATCAGGAATTTTTGGTCTTAGAGCTATCAGATACCGGAAGCGGCATTCATCCCCAGGATTTGGATAAAATCTTCAATCCGTTTTTTACTAAAAAAGGGCCCAAAGGCACCGGTCTGGGGCTTTCCAACGCCAAAAGGATCATCGTAGAACAGCATTTCGGTAAAATTCAGATGAAAAGCGAACTCGGAAAAGGAACAACCTGTATAATAAAGTTACCTCTATGATGGAAACTAAGGAAGAAAAAGAAAAAATCGACTTTAAAATCCTCACGGTGGACGACGAAAAACTCTACCATAAAGTATATCGTATGCCGTTGGAGAAAGCAGGATATATAGTCGATTCCGCCGACAGCGGCTTGGAAGCTTTAACTAAACTGGAATCCGACACTTTCGACTTAGTCATCGCCGATCAATCGATGCCGGAAATGGACGGTTTTGAATTACTTGGATTTGTTCGCAAACGCTTCCCGGAAGTCGGATTTATCTTCATCACCGGCCGCGGCTCCATCGAATCCGCCGTCAAAGCCATCAAAATGGGCGCCGACGATTATCTAAATAAACCGGTCGACCGCGATATTTTATTGTTTGCGGTAAAATCCACACTGGAAAAAATGACGATGGCGCGGGAACTGTGCCATCTCAAAGGCCATCTGCTCGAACATTTCGCAATGGATAATCTGGTCGGACACTCCCGGGCGATGCAGAAACTCTTCCAGACCATTCGCAAAGTCGCCGAAAGTGAAGCCACCATCCTCCTGCAGGGCGAATCCGGCACCGGGAAAGAACTGCTGGCTAAATCCATCCATTTCAACAGTCCCCGCCGTAACAATCCTTTGGTTACCATCGACTGCGGTTCTATGCCGCTGGAACTTCTGCAAAGCGAACTATTCGGACATATCAAAGGTTCATTTACCGGAGCGGTCAAAACCCGCCGGGGATTATTTGAAGAAGCCCGGGGCGGAACAATTTTCCTCGACGAAATCGGCGAAATCCCCGAACCGCTGCAGCTTGGCCTGCTCCGCGTCCTGCAGGAACGCGTCATCCGCCCCATCGGCAGCGATAAAACTATCCCCATCGATGTCCGCGTCATTTCCGCTTCCAACCGCAACCTCAAAGAAGCGGTGGAAAAAGGACATTTCCGCCGCGATTTGTTTTACCGCTTAGCCGTCATCACCCTCGATATTCCTCCCCTCCGCGAAAGAAGGGAAGATATTCCTTACCTTATAAAATTCTTCCTTTCCCGCTACAACAAACGCAACAGCAAAAATGTCCTCACCGTTTCCCAATCCGCAACTAATATGCTCTACTCCTATAGATGGGAAGGCAATGTCCGCGAATTGGAAAATGTCATCGAACGCGCTGTCGTCCTCGCGGAAACCGATAACATTACTCCCGACCTTTTACCGGAAGAAATCTACTATCAACCGCCCCATTTCATTATCGAAGACGAATTATCCACCCTGAAACAAATCAGCAATAAAGCTTCCGCCACTACCGAAAAAAACGCCATCCTTATCGCCCTGAAAAAATGCGAAGGCAACAAGAAAAAAGCCGCCGATATGCTGGGCATCAGCCGCGCCTCGCTCTATAATAAGATTAAATCCTATGGCATCGATTAGGCGCTTAGCTCTGTCACAACAAACTGTGTGGTGTAAGCTGTCCTCATCTGACTCCAACCCTTTTCATGTCTATAACGGAACTCTGCAGTGCGGCGCTTTTGCATTTCACTTGAACACTTGCGCACTTGACCACTTCTTTCGACTTTTGACTTTCGACTTGCAGACTGCCTTTATGTCATCTTTTCTAAACACTCGATTGAAAGTGTTCAAATCTCTCTACAATTTTCTTTCCCCTCATTGGCGCAGCTGGTAAAATATTTCAACATTTAAAATAAAATATTTTCTGTGTCAATACATATTTCTTTGATTATTTTATATTTAATTATCCGGGAATGCAAGTTCAAATCACTAATTACCTTCTTTTTGACTGTTGGCACGCTAATTGCTATATTGCTAAAAGAAACAGAAACATTCTCTGTAAGGATTTTCACCTTGGATTTCGCTAATAAACGCTTCCTGGTGGCTAATGATACGGAACGGATTCTGGTTATCTTTAGAGATTTTCTGACTCGAGAAGGCGCTATTGTAGAAACAGTGTCTGACTCAATCCAAGCTGTAAACAGTGTTACCCAGAGAAAATTCGACTTTCTGATCCTTGATATAGAATTTAACGGCAATAACGGATTTGGCCTGCTTGATAAGCTGAGACGACTTGACCCCGACTTACCAGCTATCATCATAACCGGCAGGCCAAATAATTTCGTTCTGCAGCGCATTCAAAAATACCCTAAAATCGATTTTCTGGAAAAACCCGTCGACTTGAGAAGCCTGAGACAAAAATTAATTAAAACTTTTTAAATTTCCGGGAACCTCAAGAATTATTCATAGTATAAAGCATTGCAATACAAGATAGGTTGTTTTCACTGACTTGAATTTTACTCTTTTCTATAAGCAGTGAGGGTGCTATCGGAGGCTTCCTCCTCCCCCTCTGAAGCACCCTCCAACTGCATAAATGCTCTTTTGATAAAACTTGGATGGGGGGGTCTTGGTCGGTGCCTTTCCCACCTCCCGGGCACTTAGACCGCCCCCCCAAACTAATATGAAACGGGATGTCTTAATCGCTCCGAAAAATAAAATTGGGAGTCGATAACATCCCGTTTTTTTTATGCCTTTTTCTCCACCAATAGTCATTCATCATTATTCCTCCTTTTCAATTCTTTATCAAAAAAGAAAACTAATAGACATTTTTCCTCTATACTGTATAATGTAAGTCTTTTCCCATGCGTCATTCTGGCGAAAGCCAGAATCCATTACTTTTATTAGACTTACTATTTCAAACAAACAAAAAGACTATTAGAACGCATATTGGTTTCATTTCTTCCGATAATCTTGAAAACGCCTTAATCAGGCACAGAAATTGCAAATTTTACTTCAGTATTTTCTTGTGATATTTCATCTTCTTGTATTTCATACAGTTATGCTTTCCACTTAAGATGTAAAATACGCAATTTAATCTTAATCGTAAAAACTTTGCACTATAGCGAGATTATCCCCGTGAGCAGCTGGAAACATGATCGTGATTATTATACTCAGAGCGCTAAACTTTATACCAAATCCGCTTTGATTAGTTTTATTTTCTCTTCAGTTTTCTGGAGCATCTTTTTTATTTCCAAATTCCAGACTGATTTCTGGGTCGGAGGTTTGTTGCTTATTATATTAGGAATAATTTTTGTTCGATTGCGCAATCTCAATTTGCGAAATTCGTACTACGCTCCTTCAAAAATCTGACAAAGGTAATAAGACTATTATTAAAAAAGCTCTGATAATCATTATCAGAGCCTTTTTAGTTTTATACGCGTTCCTGCTGATACCCGATGCCATTTGTCCTTGTGTTCCAGTATCACTGACCATCTTTGCATCCCCAATCGATCGTCACCGAACCCAAGCCGATTTCCAAATCGATGATTAAGATGTTCTTGGCATTTTCATCCCAGTTCCGGCTGACATAAACATTGTCTTCTATTTTACGAAAATATTGTAAGTCCAGCGACGATAAAAATGATTTCTCATAATACACTTTTACCGGTGTGCCTTCTTCCAATAATATTTCTACCGATCCCAATCCCACTTCAATTTTAGCTTCCGTGGAATTCTGCATTTTTCCGGTAAAACATAAAGTCGATTCTCCCAATCCGCCGCTGAATTGAAATGATTCGATATTGGCGTTCAACAATCCTTTCGCGGTAAATTCACCTAATCCGGAATCGATGGAAAACTTCTTGATCCGTTCCTTATTGGGACGGTTGAAAGTTATAGTCAACTCGGATAATCCCGCATCGACCGATAATCCGGAAATTTGCAAATCCGAAAAATCCAAGTCCCCTTCTCCCAATCCTAAATCCAGATTGATATCGATGGGAACGCGGCCGCTGAAAGCAAACTGCCAGTCATTGTCGCCCTTATTAAAATCGCCGGCTTTAGCCCGGTGTTTTTTTAAACTCTCAATTTCCAATACACCCTTGACGCCTTCCTGATAGTCGATGACCGGCTTGACTTTTTCCGGATCATATTCCACCCGGGCAAATACCAGCGTCGCCGGATCCCCTGCGAATACTTCCAAATTCGCCAGCCCCATCTCCATATTCACTTCCAGCGATTTTTCCTTCTTCAGAGGAATTTCCTTTTTAATCACTTCATCGCTGCCCGCAAAAAGCCACATTGGCAATCCTACCGCCAGCAATAATCCCCCGGTTATCATTCGCTTTATCATTTCAATTCTCCATAAATATTGTGTCTGCAAATCTTTGTTTACTAACTGTATATCTCATAATTCCAATTACTTGCTGCTTGGCACTTGGCACTTTGCACTTGACACTTGACACTTGGCACTTGACACTTGGCACTTGGCACTTGCCACTTGCCACTTTGCACTTGACACTTGACACTTGGCACTTGGCACTTGCCGCTTGCCACTTGGCACTTAGCACTTGCCACTTGGCACTTGCAACTTGTTACTTGTTACTTGCTACTTGCTACTTGTTATTTGCTGCTGTTTTTAAAATGCCTGTTTTATCCTGAAAGTTAACACCCAGGGCTTTTCACCGGTATCCGTCCGCCGGGCTAAATCGATACGGAAATCGCCTTCATCGCCCATAAAAGCCACACCAACATTCGACTTATAATCAGCGGTATCGAAATTCTTGAATATATCCTGCTCGACCGAGCCCACATCGGCGAACAATCCCAATTGAAATAGTTTGGTAATCCACCAATGTGAAGGTTTCGACCGGGAAAACAAGCGGTATTCCACATTGAGCAGCGCCATCTGCTGTCCGAAATACTCCTTATGTTTAAATCCCCGCAAAGTGGAAATTCCGCCAAGTACGAAAGTCTTCTGCGGCGGTAAATCGCCGTCCGAAGCGCCCAATTTCAACCTGAAATCGAACGCTTCACACCGGCTTAAATCAAAGTATCCCTTCATTTCGAAAATATAGCGGGTGAAATCGAAATTCCCCCCCAAATCATCGGGATTAGAATATTCCACCGACCCTGACAGCAGCAAATCGCTGTAGAACAATTTCATATCCGCTGTGGTTAAAATCGACCGCATCATCCCCGGCCAAACATTAGCGTCTAAGCCCATAAAGTCATAATTGGGAACGAATTCCTTGTTGCCGCCGAACAACGCCCAACTGGCCTCATTCACCGCAGTATCGTAATCATCGGCTAAATATTTGACTTTCAGCCGCATCATCTCCCCGACTTCCTGCGATATATGCGCACCGAAACCGCGGCGGTAGAAATAGTCCCGGAAATCCTCGTGCAGGAAAAACGCCGCTAAAGAATTCTCCTCATCATCGATAATCCAATCGTCGTCAGTATCGGTGAAATCGTGAGCTTCCACGCCGAATTCCAACCGGTTTTCTTCAAAAAACCATTTATCCAACTCGCCGTTATACTGCCAATGATCGTTAGCGAAACTATAGCCGAAAAATCCATGCACTGCTATTTTAGGAAATGTTTCAATCCGGCTTCCGATCGCTTTAGGGACTTTTACTCCCAGGAAAAAACCATCGACTTTATTGTATCCGATTCTGGCGTCAACATCCGCTTCATCCCCGCACTTGCTGTCTTTGTGTTCATCATCGCAATCCGCTCTAATCGAAAAACTGCGGTCTCCCCGGAATTCGTCATCGTCATCATCCATCGATATGTCGAATAACCGCTTTTCCACCACTTGACCGGTAACTTTAGCGTTCTCATCCACTGTAATCTTGCCTCGCAAAGCCACCACATCGCCGTTGATAATAGCGCCGGAATCGATATACGCGTTGCCGAACGAAATGACCGCATCGCCGTTGACCACTCCCGCCACCCGCAAATCACCCTGCATCACTACTACATCGCCTTCGACCATTTCTCCGGCACGGATCACCAAATCGCCCAGATACTTAATTTTGTCCTTCCCGGACACATCGTTGGATTCTGCCCCAACCTGAACCGCGGTTGATAACGCCGCCATTATAATGATTATTTTTCCGATTTTCATTTTCTTCCTCTAGAATAATTTCTTCCGGTTTTTAAATACTATATTCTCTTTTCGCTCATCGCTGCTTCTAACGCTTTTTAATATAGATACTACCATTAGTCGTTTCCAGGATTATCACATTACCTCCGCCGTTAATAGCGCCGCTGCCTTTGATTTCGCCGCTTTTATACCACTTTTTACGGCTGCCTTCTTCGATATTTCGAGTAATATCCAAAGAAAAATCGGTAATAATATCGAAATCTTCCAAATCTTCCCCGGAGATTCTAATGACCGCCTGCACCGTCCCGCGAAAATCCGCCGGTAAAGTTAAAGATAAATCCCCGCCCGATGATTTTAGCGTCTGGCGCTGGTCTTTCTTCGCCGTATACCTAACTATCTCCACACTCACATCCCCACCGGAAGTGGACGCTTCCACATATCCTTCAGCTCCGGTCACAGTTACATCCCCCCCGGAAGTCGATACCGAAACATTGCCTTTGACATTGCTCATTCCAATATCCCCACCGGAAGTCTTACCTATCACATTGCCGCTGATAGATATTCCGCTAATTTCCCCGCCGGAAGTCTGAACCTCAATACTGCCTTCAATATTGCTGATATCAATATCGCCGCCGGAAGTGACTGCCTCAACCTTGCCCTGAGCCGTTATCCGGTTCATCCTGATTTCACCGCCGGAAGTTTTCACTACGCATCGGCCTTCAACTTCCATCACATCGATATTTCCGCCGGAAGTCTTGGCGTAAATATTGCCTTTGAGTTTCCTTAAATCGATTTCCCCGCCGGATGTTTTCAATTCGATTTCATCGCCGCATTCATAGCAGATTATATTGCCGCCTGAAGTCGAGGCATTGAGCGTTCCATTGATTTTGGCTAATTCCAAATTGCCGCCGGAAGTCTCCATCACCAAATTCCCCACGCAATCACCGACATTAATATCCCCGCCGGAAGTCTTCAATCCTATATCCCCGGTTAAACCGTTTGCCGTCATATCGCCCCCGGCGGTATTCACTTCCACCGAAAACTTCCGGGGAACGAAAACCGTATAGGAAACCTTGACATAGCCCCGGTAATTTCCCGGGCCAACAGCTATAATCAAATCGTCCTGAATCTTGGTCTTTAAAGTATAATCCTCTAAAACTCTTTCCGCCTCTTCCTTGGTGTAAGAATTAATAAACAACTTTTCTTCAATTTTAACCGAATTATTTTCCCAGGAAGAAATCGTGACATTCCCGGCGATTTCCGTCAGTTGAACTTTTCCATTAATCTTGGCTTTAAATTCATGCGTTCTTACTGCCTTGTAACCCCGCCCTTCGCGCACCAATTCCGAGGTGCTTTCGCCGGCAATTGTAGTCATCCCCGTTGCAGCGATACATATCATCGTGCACGCTGTTAAGATATTCATCATTGCTCTTTTCATTTTTCATTCCTCGTTCGTCGATATTCGTAGTTCGTTTAAAAGTTTATTGGTATTTCTTAATCAGAAAAGTCGTTAGCCGTTGGTCGTTAGGCGCTTACCACTGCCCCATCGACAAAAAATTGTCGATAATTTGGCCGGAATTGTGGTGTCAGGCGCCCTCGCCTGACACATCCTATACGCCAGCAGGGCGTCATTCCGAGCGCTGCGCAGTAGTCCCTATCACGCAGTGACCCCTGCTGCGCAGTAGCCCCTGTCACGCAGTGACCCCTGCGGGGCGGGGCGGGAAAAGCCGGAATCCGGTTTTTGCTTTTGTTTCGGATTTCAGATTTAGAGTTTCGAATTTCAAATTTTTCTGAGTCTTTCTAATCAGCTGCGCAGCCTCCTCTTCCGGGCGTAGTCCCGAACAAGGCGTAGTCTCTTGTTGCTGAACATTGAACATTGGTTATTGAACAGATATTATGCTCATTTTCCAAATCACCAAGTTCCGAATGACCAATGCCTAATGCCCGATGCCTGCATATTTACTTCTTCAACCGTTCAATCGCCATCCCGTTGTTCCCGGAATTCCCCTCGTAATTTTCCAAAGCGTTTTTCGCTAACAACTTGACATAATCGTTTTCGTCATTGGCTGCGGCAATCGCCAATATATCCCGCACCTGTTCGTCCGCTGCCATCTTGCTTAATCCCTCCATCGCTTCAATCCGCACCGCCGAATTGCTGTCGGTCATTAAAGCGCGGATATACGCTTGTTTTAAGGAAGCCGACGACGGGTAATTATGCAAAGTCCTGATCGCTTTCAACCTGACGCCTTCGTTTTCATCGTTCAACACCGAATAGATCATTAATTGCTGAACTAAAGAATCCGGCTGCTGAGACAACTGTTCCAAAGACCGCATCCTAAGTCCCGTATTCGTTTCGTGCAACATTATATAAGCTAAAACTTCCTGAATGCCCTTGTCTTCCGGAGTCCCGACTAACTGATATTCCTGCGTCCCCTGAAAAGACACCTGCACCTTTTGATCCGGCAATTCCTGTAAATCCACATTTCTCAGTTTTCCGTCTTCCAGCATCGATTTTACATCCACCGGACGGGCGTTCTGATTGTTCTGACCGGCCATCTGCCCGACATTGAGTTCCGGCATAATCGATCCCCTGCCGCCGGCGCATTGGAATTTCCCTATCCCAAATCCTACCGCCAGCAGCATCGCCGAATAGGCGAATTTCAACGCCGGTGACCTTAAAATTCCCCAAATCTTGTCCCAATCGAAAGAAATGGTCTTGGCCCGGGCCTTCGACACCTGCAAATGCGCCACCATCTGGTTGCGCATACTTTTCAGCCATTCGGGATCGATTTCCGCTTCTTCGCGTTTGTCCAGCATTTGGAAGATGTCGTCAGTTCTCACTTTTTCCGCCGCGCAGATGGGACATTCTTCCAGATGTTTATTTAACGCCCGGCGGGAAGCTTCGTCGATCTCGCCGTATCGGTCTAATAAAATCAATTCCTGGTATTTTGCACACTTAATCATTTGTGGGGTCATTTTATTTTTCTTTAATTGATGACTTTTTTACTTGAATACTTGCTCACTTGCACACTTGCGGACTTGCCGACTTAATTTAACATATACGGTTCCAATTTATCCTTCAAAGTCTGCATCGCCCGGAATAAATATCCTTTGACAGTACCCTCGTTCAATTCCATAATTTCCGCGATTTCCCGGATTTTCTTATCCTGATAATGCCGTAAAATCACCACCGCCTTCTGCTGAGGCGGCAGCGTTTCGATTGCCGCCTTCACTATATTAGACATTTCGTTTTGCAGAAGGTTGCTGTCCGCCTCATACTGCACATCATCCGGTTTGTCGTAAAGCGGTTCCGGATCGGATTCAATCGATTTGGGAAAGAAAATCTGCTGCCGCCCCCGGCTTTTACGGAAACTCAAACAAGTGTTCACCGTTATCCGGTAGAGCCAAGTCGAAAGTTCGCTCTCAAAACGGTAATTGTCCAGCGCTTTAAAGACCTTGATGAAAATCTCCTGATAAACATCGGCGGCGTCTTCCTTCGAACCCAGCAGCGATATCGCCAGGTTCATCACTTGGGAGTCATGCAAAGCGACTAGCTCGCCGAAGGCCCGCGCATCCCCCTTCTGAGCTAACCTGACTAAAGTAATCTCTTTTTCGGTCAATTAAGGCTCCAATTAAACAGCTCGGAAAATCCAATCCTGTAGTTTGATTCCGGCTGAATTCTCCTGCGCCGTCCGTACACCCTCAGCTTCTCTTTTCTCTTAGACGCATAAAATCAACTATAGTTGTCAATAATATATAAAGAAGTCGGCAAGTTTGCAAGTCTATAAGTCTGCAAGTCGAAAGTCGATAAAAAGTGGCAAGTAACAAGCAGCAAGTAGTAAGTAAAATCAAAGCCACGATTCGTTGAGCAAACATAATAGACAATAGCTCTTCCAAAGCGTCATTGCGAATCAGCAGTACCAGGCTGTTTAACATCACCCCGGAGCTGTCATTCCCGCGAAATAGTCTGTCCGAAAATGAGAAAGATAGCATAAAAAGCGTGGTGCCGACCCTCTGCGGTCGACACCAAATACCTGTAAATTAAAGACAAATGTAATAGCGTTAGATTCCCGCTTTCGCGGGAATGACAACTTTGGAACATTCTCAGACAGACTGGAAAGCGGGAATCCAGAGGTATTTCTCGTTCCCATGCTCCAGCAGGGGAATGCATATTTTCTATCCAAATCAAACAGTTCTTTTAAATTATTGATTTTCTCCGTAAATTATCTTATATTTATTGTTTGAACTTTACTTATAATAAGCTGCTTGCTGCTTCTTTCGCGCCCGTAGCTCAATTGGATAGAGCGTTGGATTCCGGTTCCAAAGGTTGGGGGTTCAATCCCCTCCGGGCGTACAAAACCTAAAGCCCGTTGTTTTCCAGACGGGCAGTTTTTTTATTAATAGTTGATGGTTGATGCTAAAAGTCGTGCTGTCAGGCGCCCCCGCCTGACAGCCTGCCGATGCCCTGTCAGGTCTTTTGCGAAGCGGAGACCTGACAGAGAGGTTATTCTTATACTTCGTTGTCCACAGTGTAGCTGGAGATTGTTTATCTTGAAACTTGCTAACTTATAAACTTGCCAACTAAAACGAATTTCACTTTTAATTCTTAATTCTTAATTGAAAATTGCGTCTATCTCAAGCTTTCATACCTACTCTTAAGGAAATCCCCGCCGATGCGGTTTCGGTTTCCCATAAATTGATGCTGCGCGCGGGGATGATCCGCAGTCTTGGCGCGGGAATCTATTCCTACCTCCCCTACTTCTGGAAAACTCTGAATAAAGCGATCGGCATCGTGCGCGAAGAAATGAACCGAACCGGCGCGCAGGAACTGCTGCTGCCTGCGCTTAATCCGGTTGAAATTTGGGAAGAAACCGGCCGGCATCAGGATTTCGGCCCGGAGAAATTCAATTTCCTCGACCGCAAAAACCACCGTATGACCTTGGCCCCCACCCACGAGGAAATCATCTGCGACCTCGCCCGGCACGAAATCCGTTCCTACAAAGATATGCCGCAGGTCTGGTATCAGATTCAAACCAAATTCCGCGATGAACCCCGCCCCCGTTCCGGCGTCCTACGCACCCGGCAATTTATTATGAAAGACGCCTATTCTATGACCGCCACTTGGGAAGACTTGGACAAATGCTACGACGACCAGAAGGAAGCTTACAAGCGCATCTTCACTCGCTGCGGGCTGGAATTCTTCATCGTCGGAGCTTCCACCGGACTGATGGGCGGACGCGCTTCGCAGGAATTTATGATTCAATCGGCCGAAGGGGAAGACACCTGCGCCCTCTGCTATAACTGCGGCTACGCCGCCAATGTAGAAGTCGCTTCATCCCGCTTCAGATATACTTTCGATGAAGGCGGAAAAACTCCTCAGGAAGTTTATACCCCCAATCGCAAAACCATTGAAGAAGTTTCGCAGTATTTGAATAAACCGCCGGAAAAATTCCTAAAAGCTCTATTCTATATCGCCGGGGAATATCCGGTAATGGTATTAATCGACGGCGCCGATGAACTCAGCGAAGCCAAACTTTCCCGCAAACTACTGAAACAAGTGCGCCCGGCTCTACCGGAAGAAGTGGAAAAATTCATACGCACTCCGGTCGGTTTCATCGGGCCTATCGGATTGGACGAAAACATCCCCCTCTTGGCTGACGAAGCTTTGCGCAACGCCAAAGGTATGGTCTGCGGAGCGAATAAAACCGATTACCATATCACCGATGTCGATTTAGGTATCCACACCCGCATTCCCGATTACACTGATTTACGTACTGTCAAAGAAGGTGAACATTGCCCGGAATGCGGCGATGTCCTGCATATCGTCCGCGCCATCGAATTGGGGCATATCTTCAAACTGGGCACTAAATATTCCAACGCGATGGGGGCTAACTTCCTCGATGCGCAAGGGAAATCTCAGCCCATCATTATGGGCAGTTACGGTATCGGTTTGGAAAGGATTGTCGCCGCCAATATCGAACTGTGGGCCGATGAAAACGGCATCGACTGGCGCGGCGAAATAGCTCCTTATAAAGCCGCCATCATTCCCCTCAATATCGATGATGAAAAAGCTATGTCCGCCGCTAACAGCCTTTACCGGGAATTAACCGCATTGAAAATCGACGCCGCCATCGACGATCGCCCCCTGCGCCCCGGCGTCAAATTCAAAGACGCCGATTTGCTGGGATTCCCCCTGCAAATCATCTTCGGCCGGGATTTCACCCAAGGGAAAGTCGAATTTAAGACTCGCATTGATGGAAACCGGACCCTTATACCCTTATCGGAAATCCTGGAAATCATTCAGCAGCATTAGCCAAAGAAGCCGCAGATTATCCCCTATGCGGCTTTTTTGTTTTTATGCCAATACTAAAAAAGTCTTTTCGCATGTTTTATAGGAGTTCGATATATCGAACCCTTACACCATCGAAAAGTCTTTTTAGAACCGGAATACTTGTTACTTCTTCTTCGACTTGCAGACTTGTGGACTTGCAGACTTGCAGACTTAACAACTCTCCCGCTTAATAATTTGACAAATTCCTCTGAATTAGATATTTTTCATATTGTCTTCCTAATGAACTCCTTTTTAATCTGGGCTCTTCGCTGTTTTGTATGGGTAACTATTTTTTACAGCTTATATCAGTAACATTTTAATAAACCATTGGTAGGCGGGGGGCTCGTCCCCCCGCGCGATTTGTCGGGGGACAAGCCCCCGAC
>Ga0172375_10002448_pt1 | contig 28875 bp, 29 predicted proteins | sample LakKiv1m_FD_114537 | JGI IMG/M metagenome (GOLD analysis project Ga0172375, IMG submission 114537) | Freshwater microbial communities from Kabuno Bay, South-Kivu, Congo - kab_092012_11.1m | ecosystem: Environmental > Aquatic > Freshwater > Lake | place: Democratic Republic of the Congo... | reverse complement strand
ATTTTTATTTTTTTATCAATCTACGGTTGGCGGAATTTATTCACTAATTTATTTTATGAATAGTGTGTTTATGATTGCTATGCAATTGCAATTCCGTCCTGATAATCATCGAATTTGCAATTCGTTTAATTTGATTTTATTCACTTTGTGCACTTTGCGTAAAAACTTTGTGCCCTCCGTGTTTAAAAAGGAAATAAGCTGTTTTCATTGAGAGAATAACCCAATAACTTTCATCCCTCTGTGCACTCTGTGAAAAACTCTGTGCCCTCTGTGGTTAAAGAAAGAGATTAACTGCCTTCCTTGAGAGAAAAAACAATCACTCTTGCCTTCAATAACGCAAAACGTACTTTATAACTTTACAAACTTTATAACTCAACAACCAAAAACCCAACTCAATATCTCCAATACCAAACCCCATTAACAGATGCAGGAAATAATATTTTTACTTTAATTTGTTTAAATATTACTAATTTCGCTTCATTATAATAAATAAATTTATGATAAAAGGCGCTTATACTTTATTAATTACTCCATTTAAAAAAGATCTTTCGTTAGACGAAGATGGATTACGTCAGCTTGTACAAATGCAAGTGGATGCAGGCATTCACGGCATTGCTCCCCTGGGTGTTACAGGCGAAAATACGATGATGACCGATGCCGAAATTTATCGCGTGGTCGAAATTATTGTTGAAGTTGCAAAAGGAAAATGCAAGATAGTTCCCGATGCATGCAGCACGAGTTTGTGGGAAGCAAAAGAACGCGTGAGTAAATTCATTGAAATTGGTGCAGATTATATTTCGGTTTTTACTCCCTATTTTGTTTTACCAAAACAAGAAGGACTCATAGATTTTTACGAAAAGTTGGCCGATTTTTCATCTGTTCCTATAGTATTGCATAATGCACCTGAGCGCACAGGCGTTGACATGGCACCCGAAACCACGGCTCATTTAGCAAAGCATCCAAATATTGTTGGAATAAAGGACGGAAATAAAAAACTCGATCATCTGGCAAAAATTCTTCATCTTACAAAGAATGAGGATTTTCTTTTATTCACCGGTAAAGATACAACTGCCTATCCTGTTATAACTTTTGGTGGATCCGGTACATTCACCGTAGCCGGAAATGTGCTTCCGGGTGTGATGAAAAATTTAACTGATTATGCACTTGCCAAAGATTATAAAAATGCTGAAAAACTTCACAACGAATATTACGAATTATTTGAAGCATTTCGTTTTGAATCCAACCCCATGGCAGCAAAAATGGCTTTGAATTTATTGGGGTTACCGGGTGGTGGACACCGTTCTCCGCTCACTTCATTGAGTGAAGGAAAAACAAAAATTCTAAAGTCCCTTTTGATTGAAAAAGGTTTATTAAAAGTATAAACAAAATTTACTATGAGTAAAATTATATTACGAAGCCCTGCCACATCGGCAAACGTGGGACCCGGATACGATATTTTTTCGCTTTCCTTAAAAGATCCGTTTGATGAAATTACCATCGAATTAGCTGATGATAGTAAAATTGAAATCAGCGTCATTGGTGAATCACTAAACATTCCAACGAATGTTACCGATAATTCTGCAGGCCTCGCAGTGCTTGAACTTTTGAAAAGAAAGAACAGTAAAACAGGTGTTAAAATAATCATTGATAAAAAAATGCCTTCCGGTGGCGGACTTGGAACAACAGGAGCATCGGCAGCTGCAGCCATTTTTGGTTTAAATAAATTATTGAATTTAAATCTCTCGGACAACGAACTTATTGATATTGCACGCATGGGTGAAGTTGCATCCGGCGGCTCTCCGCATGCTGATAATGTGGCTGCATCTATGCTGGGTGGTTTTGTACTTATCAAAAGTTATCATCCTATTGATGTCATGAAATTGGAAATACCTGAAATTCCTGTTGTTTTATCGGTAATCAGAAAAAGTCAACGAACAACCAGAGGTTTTATCACTTACGAAATCGGACAGGAAAAACTCAAAGAACAAATGGCTCGTTGTTGTCGTGTGATTGATGCACTGCATACAAAAAATATTCAGGAATTTGGAAGCGCCATCAATGTTGATCATATAGCTGAACCGGTTCGTGGTTCTGCAATTGCTGAATATACCCAAACAAAAATAAATGTTCTTAAAGCAGGTGCTTTTGGATGTACAATAAGCGGTGGTGGTTCATCAATTATTTCATTTTGCAGCAAAGAAAAACAAGATGAAATTGCAGAGACGATGCATCATGGTTTTATTAATAATCCAAATTACATTACCACAATTAAAACGACAACAAGCAATGTGGGTATAAGTGAAATAAAATAAAAATTTATGAATGATTCTTTAAAAAACAAAACAATACTAATCACCGGCTCATCGCGTGGCATAGGTAAAAGCACAGCTCTGATGTTATCTGATGCAGGAGCAACTATCATCATTCATTGCAAAGAAAATATTAAAGCGGCCGAACAAACTTTGTCTGAACTTTGCCCCGGCAAGCATTTTATTGTACAAGCCGATTTGAGCGATGTAGAAGCTATTAAAAAATTGGTTGATGAAGTATATCAAAAAGTTGGAAAACTAGATGTGTTGGTAAACAATGTTGGAACGCACACTGACTTACCTATAGCTACAACAGAGTTTGATCGCTGGTTCGAAATATGGAATCATACCATTGCTACAAATCTAAGTGGATTAGCCCACTTATCATTTTTAGTTTCGAAGAAAATGATGAAGCAAGGTGGAGGAAGAATTATTAATGTATCGTCACGCGGAGCATTCCGTGGTGAACCCAATTCGTTGGCTTATGGAGCAAGCAAAGCAGGAATTAATTCATTCGGACAATCAATGGCAAAAGCATTGGCGCCTCATGGAGTGTTTGTTTACACTGTGGCACCCGGATTTGTTGAAACAGATTTAACTGCGCATACGTTGGATGGACCATTAGGAAATGAAATCCGCATGCAATCGCCGTTTGAAAGAGTTGCAAAACCAAAAGAAGTTGCAAAAATAATTTTATTCTTTGCTTCTGAAGCACCAGAATTTATGACCGGATGCATTGTTGATATCAACGGAGCTTCGTATTTGAGGACGTAGAAATAGTAATATTTTTTTATCAAATAACTGATGTTACGCATATTTTCAAAAATCACATCCATTATAAAAATTTTGCATTATTATTGAATTTCGATTTTTACTTTCTTTTGTCTTAACACAAAAGAAAGTAACAAAGAAAAAGTCAAGACTTACATGTATTTTTTGTAAAACTAACGATTTGATTTTAATCACAAATTTATTATTTTTATAGGTGTTCATGATTGCTTCGCAATTCATCCCCGAAAAAGAACTCATCCGCCAAAGAAGCGGATTCAAACAGCTTTTTCTTAGCGCAAGCCCTCTTCACAAAATCAAATCTTGTTTTACTACGAAAATCCCTGTAGGTCGGTCATCCGTTTCAAGTTTGGAATTTCTCTATTTTTAATTCTTTATAATTTGTTCATTATAATTTTAATTTCTGCGTAACATCAGTTAAGCATTGTCATTTCCAGGCATTCCGCTCTCAGGTTGTTTGTCATCCAGTTCTTCATCTTCAAACAATATCCTTTTAAGCTTCTGATAGAGGAATGAAATTACAAGTAGTAAAACTCCAAGCATTATAAATGCGATTACTTTTCCTCCTGCTGATGCTTTGATAATATCGTAAGAGAATAGTTTTATCAATGTGAGTAAAAAAAGTGAAAGCGAAATAATGCGCAGCATTCGTACTTTTCGTGTCATACCGATTACCATTAATATAAATGACGAAATGCCCCACATTACAGGATATCCAATTCGAACGGTTTTATTTAAAACAATACAACTACAAGTATCATGTTGGTAAAATAATAGTAAACCGATATGGTCAATCTCTGCGCTGACGATATAAACGAAAATGAATGAAATAAACCAATAGTAAATGTTCATCATAACTGAATGAATCGTAAACTTCGATTTAATAATAGTATAAATTTTGTAAAGTAAAAGAACAACCAATGCTATGTTTAAATAATGATATAAGAAAGAACCAATACCAATAGTATTAAACTCTAAATATTCAGCTCGAACTTTCATAACATTATAGTTCATACCCATTGGATACGACAATATCAATAGCAAACTAATAATGGTTATACCAAGCAAAAACCATTGATTGGCGTGTTTGCTAGCATAAGCTAAAAGGAGTAAGAAAAAAAATGTGTTAAACGAATAGGTGATTATTCTTCGTGTTGAAACAAAATCAAAAAACTCATTGAGCTGATATTTCAATTCGAGATGGAAGGTATTATACAGAACTAGGACAACAATTGAAATCAATATTGGTCGGAAATAATATTTTTTTATTCCAAGAATTCTTGAATCTTCCGGCTCGCGTTTTAATAACCATAGAGTAATTAGGATAGACAATGAGCTAATGAATCCGCTTAAGAAACCCTTGTTTAATAACACCGGCAGAACACGAGGCGGATAATCAATTACTACATCATAATAATAAATTCTATACCAATCAATTATCAAAAACCATAGAACAAGCACTAAAATACCGGCAGAGAAATGCTTAAGTAATGTAATGGATGACATCTGGTAAATCCAAAACATTAACGCTACTTCAGTTGCCCAGTAAATAGTGATAAAATTTCCATCGAACTGAATGGGTGCAATCAAACTGGTAAAAGTGATGGTAAGCCCAATCATCAGGTAAGAAAATACTTTATCAAATTTGTGTTTGTTGTATAATGCTAATGTTGCAACTAGATGAAGGGCTGCTAATGATGCAGTAAAAATTCCCTTTCCATTACCAACAAATCCGTGGTTGATAATCATCATGCCGGCTAAATAGAAGAAAAATGCATTACTAATAAGAATGATAATTTCAAATGCACTGAATTTTTTTTTCTCCTTTAGATTGTTGATTATATTCATTAAGAAAAAAACCATATAAAAGGCACTTGCAAAAAACAAGGCACCTAAATGATGACCTTGGTTTTTATAAAATACGTTAATGCCAAGCCAACTGCCATAAATGATAAGGGTTAGCCCATAACAAATGATGCTGATAATATTCCATCTTTTGAAATAAGCAAGAACCAACATCCCTGAATTGAGGATAAGTAAATACGAAAATAAAACAATGTAGTTGCCTGTTCCCGTACTCAGCATTAATGGTGAAGTAAAGCCACCTATGATAGCAATAATGGCAATTTCCTTTCGATTGAAGTTTATGGAAAGAAATATAGTAAATGCTGTTATTAATAACATGATGATAAAAGCTACTGTTTGATTGATGGGTTCGTATTCACGGTAAGCTAAGGTAAACGTGAAATAAAGAACAGAGATTCCTCCGCCGACTAAAACCGAACTAAATGCTTTGTAGGATTGGCGCATCCTGTAGGCGATTCCTATGAGTGCGAGACCGCAAATAACGCCAATGATAACACGTGTTACATCACTTATCCAATCTTTATCCGCAGCATACTTTACAAAAAATCCAATACCCAGAACAAGAATCGCAATACCAATTTTATTAATTAGATTTTCACCAATATATTTTTCAATTTTATTATCTTGTTTGATAAGCGGTTTTGGCTGAATAGGATTCGCAATGGGCTGAATAGGTTTTGCTTGTGGAGCAGCAACCATTTGGGGCTTTTCGTAAACATCTTTGATAGGAGTCACCTTTTTTGGTTGCTCAGGAACATCCTCAGGTTTTGTAACAACTGGAATTACCGGAATGCTCACATGTTTTGTTTCTTCGGTAATGCTTTCTTGTTTAATCTCATTTTTCAAATCCTTCAACTCATTATTAAGAGCTTCGTTTTTGTTGATTAAATCATCTAATTTTTTGAGAAAGTCTTTGTTGATGTCCATAGATGTGAATTTTTTTGAATCCCTTAAATTTCAAAAATCATATTTGAAATAGATGTGCTAAAATAACGGTTTTATTTTTTCTGTAAAATAAAATGTTAAAATTTTTTGATTAAGTAAAAATAATAAAAATAAATGATACATTAGCTTTTAATTAATATAGTAACAAATAAAAATTTTAAAATGAAAATACTTCCCTTTTTTTATTGCTGCAATTAGTATTGCGGTTTTTACTATGTCGTATGACATTTTAAGTAACAATGGAAAAGCAGGAGCAACCGGATCGCCGGGCGAAAGCACGTGTATTCAATGCCATAGTACGTTCCCTATTAATTCGGGTGGCGGTTCAATAACCATAACCGCACCTACACTATCTGGATGGCAATATGTCCCCGGAAATACTTATACAATAAACGTTACAGTTGCCAAAACCACAGAAGTAAAATTTGGTTTTGGCTTTGAAGCCCTGCAATCTTCTGGCGCAGATGCAGGAACATTGACAATAACAAATGCAACCGAAACGCAAATTAAAACCAAGACTGTAAATGGTAATGTAAGAAATAATGTGGTACACCAACTTAATGGAGGTGCAACAACCGATTCTCATACTTTTACATTCGATTGGACTGCACCGGCAACCAATGTTGGGGATATCACTTTTTATTCTGCCGGCGTTGCCAGTGATGGTAGTGGCGGACCAAGTAATACTTATGTTTACACTACATCTCAAGTAGTAACAGCGTCATCTGTTGGGGTTAATGAATTAAGCTCATCTGATTTTAATATGAGTGTAATGCCAAATCCAACTACCGAAAATTGTGTATTAAATTATATTCTCGATTCTAATTCAAAAGTTGCTGTTGAACTTATTTCATTGAATGGCCAATTAGTAAAATCGTATTTGAACCAAGAAGAAAAAGCAGGAAACCAAAGTCATACTTTAGCTTTTGATCAATCAATAGCAAAAGGAGTTTATTTTGTATCAGTTAATATTAATGGGGCAAAACATATTTAAAAATAGTTATTGAATAATTAATTTTAGTTTTTCTTAATTAGGCGACTTTGAAAAAAGTCGCCTTTTTTTATGTAATTCAGTTAAATAAAAAAATTAATTTTGTAAGGTAAACTTTTGAGCAGATGTATTTATTAAAAATCAAAGGCAGCAATCGAATACCTGATTATATTCAAATCCGTGATGAGGATTTTACTTTGGTCGCCTATTTTAGATTTGACAGATCGGAATATGGTTTAAAGAAAAATGGTTTCATTAAAAACACCGATGAAATTATTGAAATAATTAAAACTCTTCCTTACGGTAAGATTAAAAAAATTATGTAGGTTTGACAAATAATTCAAATTTAAATGAGCGAAATAAAAATCATAGAATTATCAAATGTTAAGGTCTTCCAACGAAACATTTTAATTTTATCGGATGTAAATTTAACAATACGTAAAGGTGAATTTGTTTATCTGATTGGTAAAACAGGGAGTGGCAAAAGCAGTTTGATGAAGATTCTTTATGCCGATATTCCTTTAAAAGAAGGAGAAGGAAAAGTTGGTGAATATGATTTAATCAAACTTCGAAAAAAAGAAATTCCGATGTTACGCAGAAAAATTGGTATTGTCTTTCAGGATTTTCAATTACTGATTGACCGCAGCATCGAAGAAAATATGATGTTTGTAATGAAAGCCACAGGATGGAAAGATAAATCGAAAATGCTTGAGCGCATCGAATTATTATTTAGTAAGGTTGGCTTAAGCACCAAGGGCTTTAAATTTCCTCATCAATTATCGGCAGGTGAGCAACAACGAGTGGTAATTGCGCGTGCTTTGATTAATGAGCCGGATATTATTTTAGCAGATGAACCAACCGGAAACCTGGATCCTGAAACATCGCTTGATATATTAAACCTCTTACACGATATTAGTCATTCCGGTACTGCTGTTCTAATGGCTACGCATGATTTTTTAGCCATTAATAAATTTCCGGGGCGCACTATCCGTTGTGAAAATGGAACAATTACCGAAATAGCAAATTAATTTACGATGCTATCAGTACTGATACCAGTATATAACTTTGATGTTCGACAACTTGTTAAGGATATACAAAGCCAGTCAATTACTGCTGATGTTGATTTTGAAATTTTATGTATAGATGATGGTTCGGATTGGGCGTTTAAAAATACTAACAAAACAATTTCGAATCTTCCATTCGTAAAATATATTGAATTAGAAAAAAATATTGGTCGCTCTGCTATACGTAATTTACTTGCAAAAAATGCCAAATACGATCAACTACTTTTTATTGATTGTGATTCGGGAGTAACATCAGAATATTTTATTAAAAATTACATTACCCACTTATCAAATAATCATTTGCTCTATGGTGGTCGAAACTATTTTGCAGAAAAACCTGCAAACAATAAACTTGTACTTCATTGGTTGTATGGATCAAATCGTGAAGTTATTCCTGTAGAAAAGCGAAAACAATTTCCTTACAAGAGTTTTCAAACAAACAACTTTGTAATTCCAAAGAGTATTTATTTAGATATCCGATTAGATGAAACTTTAAAAGGCTATGGTCATGAAGATACTTTGTTTGGAGATGAGCTTAAAATAAAAAAAATTCCAATTATTCATATCGAAAACCCTCTCTACCATCTAGGTCTAGAAACAGTTGAACAGTTTATTAAAAAGACAGATGAAGGAATACAAAATTTGCATTTTTTAATAGTAAATAATAAAGTTTCCGAATCAATAAAAATTGTTTCAACTTTTAACTTCCTAAACAAATACCAATTGGTAAATTTGTATTTGTTATATTATAAGATGATAAAGAGAAGAGTAATAAAGAGTCTTTACTCAGATAATCCCCGCCTTAAATATTTTGATTTTTACAAACTTACTAAGCTAATTGAATTGAACAGAATTTATAAAAGTTCTTTATAAATTTCGATGAGTGTTGTTTTTTCATTTTCCCAACATAATTCCTTAGCGGCCTTTTCTGAGTTGGTTTTCCAACAGATTAATTTTTCGGAATCGAACAGCATTTCATTAATTTTTTTGGCAATGTTTTCTGGTGAATGATTCTCAAGAATTTCACCAATTTGATATTTTTCTACAATATTCACCATTTCAATCAGTGGTGAAACAAGCACCGGTACATGTGCTTGGATGTAATCAAAAAGTTTATTAGGTAGGCAATATTTGTAATTCAAATTTGTATCTTTTTCAATGCTTAATCCTACATCAGCTAAAAGTGTGTATTGCTGCAAATTTTCGAAATTTATTTTATTGATAAATTGAACCTTGTTTTCTAATTTTTCATTCAAAACCAACTCCCTTAGTTGTCCTGTAATATCCCCATCACCAATAATTAATAATACGGCATTCGAAATATTTTTCATTGCAATAACAGCTTCCTCTAGGCCTCTGTCTTTATTAATGGAGCCCTGATAAAGTATAATTTTTTTATCTTCGGGTAATTCTAAATCTTTTCTGTTTCGATATTTTTTAATCTCATGATTAAATGGAACATTGCGAACAACAATCAGCTTTTTATCATACAATTTGTTGTATAAAGAAGCAATGGAATTGTTTACAGTAAATATATAGTTAAGTTTTGGGAATATCCACTTTTCAATTGCAGTCCACGTTTTTCGGGCAAAATTATTTTTTTCCAACTCAGGAACTCCTGTAAAAAATTCGTGGGTGTCGTATACCAGCTTTTTTCTTTTTGTTTTATTGGCTAAATAGTTAGCAAGCAACGTATCTAAATCGTTAGCTACTAGTATGTCAAAAGAATGAAATAGTAAATAACTGAACAATCTAATATTATAACTGGCATAAAATAGAGGACCTTTATTTATAAGAAATTTGAATCTTTTTGTTTTGTATATTCTTGATTGTAATGCCAAGCTATGACTTTGTGCTCTGCCAATTAATAATACATCAAACCCCATTTCGTGCAGAGTGCGGCATACTCTATCAACACGCTGATCGGAACTCAGGTCATTGGTTACAGAAACGATAACTCTTTTCAAGTTAAAAAACTCTTTAACTGCGAAAATAGGAAAAATATGCTGATAAAAAATTTGCATCCTATGTTTTTTAATTAATGAAACTTGATTGATAAAATAAATAGTAATTTTACCGATTAAGAAAATAGCGAATGTTTATTATTGTAGTTGAAAACTATAGTCGGAATTAGTAAATTAAAATGAAAATTAGCAACGATCAGCAATTAAAGAACTATACAACTTTTGGTGTCGAATCCGTAGCTTCAAAACTTACTGAAATATCAGGTGTTGATGAGCTAAAATCACTTTTGTTAGACAAAAAAATCGCCAAGCTACCCCGTCTAATTATGGGTGGTGGAAGCAATATCCTTTTCTCAAAAGATTTTGTTGGGATTGTTATTGTAATGAATAATAAAGGTCTTAAAGTTATAAAAGAAGATAAAGAACATGTTTTTGTAAAAGTAGAAGCAGGCGAAAATTGGGAAGACCTTGTTAATTATTGTATTGAGAAAAATTTGGGGGGGATAGAAAATCTAACCATGATACCTGGAAAGGTTGGCAGCAGTCCCATTCAGAATATTGGTGCCTATGGTGTTGAATTGAAAGATGTTTTTTATGAGCTGGAAGCAATTGAAATTAGCACACTTAAAACGAAAATCTTTTCGAGAGATGAATGTAAATTTGGATATAGAGATAGCGTATTTAAAAACAGACTCAAGAATCAATACGTTATTACTTCTGTAACTTTTAAACTTGCAAAAGATCCCTTAGAATTTAATTTAAAATACGGCTTTATCGAAAAGGAACTTCGAGGGGTAAATGCTTATGACCTAACGGTGGGAGTTGTAGCTGAAGCAATTCGAAATATCAGAAGAAGAAAATTACCTGACCCTGCAGTCTTAGGAAATGCAGGTAGCTTTTTTAAAAATCCTATTCTCACTCGAAAAGAATACGAATGTATTAAAAATACTCATTCAGCAGAACTACCAGCTTTTGTTGTTTCTCCTACCGAAGTAAAAATTCCTGCAGCATGGTTAATTGAAAACAGTATAACGAAAGGAAAGAAAACAGGAAACGTCGGTGTTCACAAAACACAACCCCTGGTCATAGTTAACTATGGAAATGCCACTGGTGCCGAAGTACTTGCTTATGGACAAGAACTCAAAGAAACCGTTGTTGATAAATTTGGAGTTGAGCTTGAATTTGAAGTAGTTATTATATAAATTAGAAAGTAAGGCGAATTTCCTTTTTTACAAACTCTAATGCTTTCGAGATAGCAGGTTTGTTGGTTCTTAATGACTCTGCAAAAATTGCCTGACTTAATTCGGTAGCTGTTGCTTTTTCATCCAATCCTGAGGCAGCAACATTGATAGTTTTTACAACTTCTTCTTTCGCAGATTTTACATAATCCCATGCTTGTGAAGAGATATAAACTTGTTGTGATAAGTTATGTTCAAATTCATCACGGACAGCTTGCACTAATGCAGCTTGTAATTCAATCATAGTCATAGTTGAATTAAAAACACGCATAACCAAACTTGGAGGTGAAATGCGTTCGAGCAGTAAAACGATTCTTTCGTATGCTTGTAAACGAAGAGGAGTAACTATTTGAACATTGGCGGTTCGCTTCTCCAATAAACGAATTTTTTCTTCTTTACCTAAAAATAACTTTATTGAAAAATAAGCTGTAAGTAAAACAATTACTGAGGGCAGCACATATTTGAGTATTTCTAAAATATCTTCCATAGCTCGATGAGTTTATTTTTATGGTACAAACCTACCTAAATTTTTTCAATACACAAAAGCAAATTAATATTCATTCACTGTTCTTTCAGATTGAATTAACAAAATAATTTACAGAAGAAATATCGTAAAATTGCAAACAATTGTTTTAAATTATTTACGGTATACTATTATTATTTTCATATTTTTGCCTTTATATAAATTGGGTTTTGGATTCCTTTAAACCATGAATGTTTTATCAGATCGTGTTAATAATTTATCAGAATCGGAAACGATTGCTTTAGCTCGCAGAAGTCGTGAGTTACGTGCTCAAGGTGTAGATGTTATAGACCTGAGTCTTGGTGATCTAGATTTCAATACTCCTGATCATATTAAGCAAGCAGGTATAAATGCTATTAACGACAACAATTCTTTTTATACACCTGTTGCAGGTTATCCTGAACTTCGCAAAGCAATTTCTGATAAGTTTAAACGTGAAAACAATCTGGATTATTCCATTGACGAAATTGTAGTTTCTAACGGAGGCAAACATTCCATTGCCAATATCCTAATGTGTCTTATTAACCCAGGCGACGAAGTTATCGCACCAACTCCTTATTGGGTTACGTATCCAGAATTAATAAAACTGGCCGGAGGTGTAACAGTTAAAGTTGATGCCGGCATCGAAAGTAATTTTAAGGTTACTCCTAACGAAATTGAAAAACTTATCACTCCAAAAACGAAACTTTTTATGTTTAGCTCACCTTGTAATCCAACGGGGAGTGTTTACACAAAAGAAGAATTAAAAAAACTTGCCGAAATGTTTGCCCGTCATCCGCATGTTTTTATTCTTGCCGATGAAATTTACGAACATGTTATTTATGGAACGGAACACTTTAGTATTGCCTCATTCGATTTTATCAAAGACCAGGTAATTACTATAAATGGTGTTTCGAAATGTTTTGCAATGACAGGTTGGAGAATTGGTTATATTGGTGCACCCAAATATATTGCAAAAGCATGTGAAAAATTACAAGGACAATTCACTTCCTGCACTTGTGCCGTTTCTCAAAAGGCAGCTATGGCCGCTATTAATAGTGACCTTGCTCCAACTCATGAAATGGTAAAAGTATTTATGGATAGAAGAGATACTATTGTAAAATTATTGAAAGAAATTCCAGGCATTGAAACAAACATTCCTGAGGGTGCATTTTATGTTTTTCCTAAAGTGAGTTTTTACTTTGGAACATCAGACGGAAAAACAACCATCAACAATGCAGTTGAGCTGTGCGACTATCTTTTAAATAATGCTCATGTGGCAATCGTTGCAGGAAACGCTTTTGGTTCACCTGAATATATAAGAATTTCATATGCTTTACCTATTGAAAAAATAAAAGAGGCAATTGAAAGACTCAGTAATTGCTTATCTAAATTAAAAAAATTTTATAAATAATACAGGTGGTATGAATGGTAATATGATTAGTTTTTTTACAATCTATCTTAGTTTTATTCTTTCTATACTGGTCGGACTAACCGGTGGTATTCTTCTTACGCTGGGATTGATATTTAAAAAAAGACCCATGTGGATATCTGGCATTGTTGTGTTAGTTGTTGCGTTATTTACTTTTATTGGCACCATCTTTTTTGGAGCAAATAAATTAGTTAAATTCCTTGAAGGAAAAAAACACCATGCTCCTTATTCAAACGTATACTATCAAAATGATACAACGACAACTGCAAAAACAGATACTGCTAAAATAATTGAAGTTTCTGGTAGCATTTACCTAAAGAATAATAGTCCTACATACATCAAAGCATCATCTGAAAAATCAGTCATTAACAAAGGAATAGAAATAGTTAGTATAGAAAACACATCTACATCCAATAAGAAAACTATTTCTTTGAAAATGAACTTTGAAAATGATTATTCCGGTACGCTTATACTTTCTGCATATGATAGCAATGAGTCTTCTTTGGCCACAGCTGAACTGAAAATCAAAATTAAAAAATCAAAAAATTACGTGATAGATTTTCGATTCAATCAGTCTTCAGATATCACTTTTATTGATCATATTATTTTGTCAGAAAAGCCGCAATCATAACATAAAATGATGACAGAGCAAGATATAAAAAACAAATTCAAGAATTTTAATAAACTTAAAGTTCTTATCATTGGAGATGTGATGATAGACTCCTATTTGATGGGGAAGGTAGAACGCATCTCACCGGAAGCGCCTGTGCCTATTGTCTCAGTGAACAAGCGCGAGAATAGATTGGGAGGAGCTGCTAATGTTGCTATTAATGTTCATTCATTAGGAGCAGAAGCAATTCTCTGCTCAGTAATTGGTGATGATTCCAAATCTGAAGAGTTCTTTGAACTGTTAAAAGACTTACACCTTTCAAACGAAGCAATTTTGAAAAGTAAGAATCGAAAAACAAGTGTGAAGTTTCGTGTAATTGGAAATAATTCCCAAATGCTTAGAGTTGATGAAGAAACAGTTCAGGACTTAACAACTAAAGAAACAACTTCATTACTCAATCTTATCACAAAAATTATTTCATCAACAAAGATAGATATCATTATTTTCGAAGATTATGATAAAGGAGTAATCACTCCATTTCTGATTGAAAATGTTGTTAAGTTGGCAAAAAAACATAAAATTAGTATTGCGGCTGATCCTAAGAAAAATAATTTTCTTTTATACAAGAACATTGATTTGTTTAAACCGAATCTGAAAGAACTGAAAGAAGGGCTTAAAATTGAACTTTCGGAAGTGTCAGAAAAAAAGATACATGCAGCCGTTGAGCAATTTCAATACAAGCAAAACATCAAGAACATTTTGATTACGCTATCCGAAAAAGGTGTTTTTATCAGTTCAGCGAAATTGAAAAATAAAAGTTGTTTGGTTCCTGCTCATATACGCAACATTGCAGATGTTTCAGGTGCAGGTGATACGGTAATAAGCGTTGCATCTCTTTTGCTTAGTATGGGTGTTGATCCTGTTGAAATGGCAGCTATTGCCAATATTGCTGGGGGCATTGTTTGTGAGCATCTGGGCGCAGTTGCCATAAACAAAGAGCAATTACTTAATGAAGTTATTCAATACATTTGTAAAAAAACAATTATTTAATATGGCAAAATATGCAGTAATAGGATTAGGTCAGTTTGGTAGGGCTATAGCATTAGCGTTATCAAAAAAAGGAGCAGAGGTGCTCGCCATCGACTCTAATGAAGAAGTAATAAATACTATTGCAGATGATGTTGCGAATGCAGTTTTTATGGATGGTATTGATAGCAAAGCACTGCAAGCTCAAAATATAACTGATTTTGATGCTGTTGTTGTAGCAATTGGTCAAGATTTTGAACAACTTTTATTATGCACAGTAACACTATTAGAACTTAATGTTAATAGAATAATAGCCAGAGCTGCAGGGCAAAATCAACGATTGATATTAGAAAAAATGGGTATTCGTGAAATATTATCCCCTGAAGATGAAGTAGGCATTATTGTTGCAGAGCGTTTGCTAAATCCAAGTATTGTTACTTTTTTACAGTTACCGGACAATTATCGAATTGCGGAAATGAAAACTCCCCGAGGAATAGTAAATAGAACACTTGAAAGCATTGATTTACGCGACCGTTATAAATTGAGTTTAATATCTATTAAAAGAGAATTTGAAGTTACACATCATAGCAAAACTGTTATTGAACAACACATAGAAGGTGTTCCCAGTTCTAAAACAATCATTCAAGCTTCTGACACATTGGTTATCTTTGGAAAAAATAACGATATTGAGCGTTTTATCGAAATCAACAAGTAACTTCCCAGTCTATTTATAAAACATTGTGATGCTACTTATCCAAATCATCAGAGAAAAAATTAATGTCCGTATATATAACAGCAAAACTGCGGTAATCAATGTAATTTCATTTTTCAGTTTAATCGTTACACTTTATTCTTTTGGTAATATTATTTATTATTACGGGTTTCCGAAAACAACCGAATCCATTAAAGTTTTGGAACTGATTATTAAAATATGTTTTGTTTACTATGTACTAAATTATTTTATTCGATTTTTCTATTCGTTCGAACCGCTTAAATTTCTTCGTACTAGCTGGTTCGAAGGAATGATTCTTCTGCTCGTCTTTATTGGAGGTTTGAGTTCTTTCTTGTACAGAATTGAACCACTCTACTCTGTCTTTGACCTTCTTTCTATTGATCATTTGATTCCTTATACTCACATAATTGTTCAGGTTCTTTTGTTAATAATAATTATGATTGAGTTAGGAAAAGCAGGACAGTACATTTCAAGTTTAAAATTAGGTCCTGCCAGTTTATTGACATTATCATTTGTTGTTTTGATTTTATCGGGGGCGGGATTGTTGATGATGCCTGAGATGACTACTCAGCACCATATACGTTTTATCGATGCCCTTTTTACTTCCACAAGTGCTTCATGTGTTACAGGATTAGTTGTTGTTGACACGGCTGTTTTCTTTACATTAAAAGGTAAAATTATTATTATGCTATTGATTCAACTTGGGGGAATAAACATTATTTCATTTGCAACTTTTATTGTAACATTTTATCGAAAGGCATCAGGAATAAAGCATCTTTCACTTATCAAAGATTTAACCAGTGCAGGAAGTATGACTGAATCAAAGAATATCTTAAGAAAAATTATTTTTTACAGTTTTATAATTGAAGGTGTTGGTTGTATACTTTTATTCTTTTTATGGAATGATCAAATTGTTTTTTCTGGAAATCCTGAACGATTTTTTTATTCGTTATTTCACTCAATTTCTGCTTTTAATAATGCAGGTTTTTCTCTTTTTACAAATAATTTATACGAACTAACAGTCAGACACTCTTATTGGATTCATATTGTAATTGCAGTGCTTATCTTTTTGGGAGGTCTAGGGTTTATTGCTATGCAGGATATTATTGGTCTTAACCAGCTCCGTTCTAGATTTAAATATCCATGGAAAAAATTGCAGGTTGGGACTAAGATAGCTCTTTATACCTCTTTTGCATTGATTGTTTTGGGTGCTTTGTTTTTTTATTTTCTTGAAATTAACAATACATTGAAAGAGCAAAGCATAGCTGGATCAATTGTGACTTCTTTTTTTCAATCTGTTTCTGCGCGTACGGCAGGATATAACACTATTGACTTTAGCGTTGTTTCTCAACCTACTCTTATCATATTTATTTTTCTTATGTTTATAGGCGCTTCTCCCGGTTCTACAGGAGGAGGTATTAAAACAACTACTTTTGCAATATTATTTAAATCTGCTATCGCAACTATTCGAGGTAAACGAAATATTGAACTTTACAAGCGTAACATTTCATTTGATCTTGTGAATAAAGCTTATTTTATTGTGCTTTTCTCCTTTTCTTTGATTATGGTTTCTTCTTTCATGCTTTCTATTACAGATGGAAATTTTACTTTTTTGCAATTGTTATTTGACGAAGTTTCAGCTTTCGGAACAGTTGGGTTATCAACCGGAATAACTCCATTTTTATCAGATGCGGGAAAGTACATTCTTATTGCAACGATGTTCATTGGTCGTATTGGACCATTAACACTTGCCCTTTCTCTCAGCAAAAAAGTACTGACTACAAAATATAAATACCCTAATGCGTCTTTAATGATTGGATAATGGCTGAAAGTAAATTATTTGTTATTGATAAAAAGCAACAAATCCGTGCGATGTTTAATCGCATTTCATTGCGTTATGATTTTTTAAATCACTTCTTATCACTTGGTATTGATCGTTATTGGAGAAGTCAATCTGTTAATCACTTGCGTGAAATAAAGCCATCTTCTGTATTGGATATCGCTACTGGAACAGCTGATTTTGCTATATGTGCAGAGCGAAGGTTGCACCCTGATAAAATTACCGGTATTGACATTTCCGAAAAAATGCTGGCATTAGGACGAAATAAAATTCTAAAAAAAAATGTTAGCGACTGTATTACATTGATGCCAGCCGACTCTGAAAATCTGCCCTTTGTGGATAACACTTTCGATGCCATTACTGTTGGGTTTGGAGTGCGTAACTTTGAAAATCTTCAAGCGGGTCTTAACGAAATGGTTCGTGTGCTTAAACCTGGCGGAAGAGCTGTGATTCTTGAGTTTTCAAAACCTGATAAAACACCGATCAAACAACTCTATGCTTTTTATTTTAAATATTTATTGCCTTTTTTTGGAAGAATTATTTCGCATGATAAAATCGCCTATTCCTATCTTCACGACTCTGTGATTGCATTCCCTGAAAAAGATGAATTCTTAAAATTGATGATTTTGGCTGGTTTTAGTGAAACGCATTGTAAACCATTGAGCTTTGGAATAGCCAGTATTTACGTTGGTGATAAGCATAGAACCATAGTTGATTCTGATTAATTGTTTAGTTAATAGTTCATGTATTACAAAATAAAAATTGGCTTAAAAAAATTTTTACCTAATCATTTTATTTATAGAAACGAAGCGTTTTTTAGGCGTTGCTATTATTTTTTTTACATGGGCAAAAATGCTCAATGTTCTATTTGTGGCAAAACACTTAGGAAGTTTATTGAAATGGACAGCGGTGACAAGATGTGTCCAAACTGTGGGAGTATTGCTCGAAACAGGAGGCTGTGGAATCTTTTAACATCACGATTTATAAATGAAAAAAGAGCAATTTTGGATTTTTCTCCATCAAGATGCATATACAGATTATTGACAAAATTAAATATTCAATATGATAGTTCAGATATTTCGGGAGATTTTATTGCTGATAAAAAATTCGATATAACAAATATAGATGCTGCTAACAATACATATGATTTAATTATTTGTTATCATATATTGGAGCACATTGAAGATGACCTAAAGGCAATGAACGAATTGTATAGGGTGCTTAAAAATGGTGGTACTGCCTTAATTCAAACACCTTTTAAAGATGGAGATGTTTATGAAAATGATTCTATTCGGGATAAAAAAGATAGACTGATTCATTTTGGGCAGCAAGACCATGTTCGAATTTACTCTGTATCAGGTTTAAAAAATAGACTTGAAAAATGCGAATTCAATGTTGAAATCTTATCCTTTCCTGATGAAGATATCTACCATGGACTTGAGCGCAATGAAATCGTTCTTGTAGCTACTAAATTCTGATTTGTGAAATGATGAACTTTTTTCTACTTTAAAAGTCTGTTTTCTCAATGTATTTTATTGAAACAATCTATGCTTGGTTTTTTTTGTATTTTTGCAACATTACCCTCTAAAATTTACATGATAAAATATTCTGTTTGCTTTTACGTTTCTGTGCTCAAATAGTAAAATTTTTGAAAAAAATATTGTATATATTATTAATAGTTTTTGTTTGTCCGACTTTTTTTGCACAAGCACAGAAAAAACCACGAATAGAAAATCTTCCTAAATACGATATCCGTCCTTATCACTTTGGATTTCTGTTGGGTGTAAACAAAATGGACTTTGTAATTAAAAATTCCGCACAGATAGATACTGCTAATCCAATCATGACAATAAAATCTGATCCACAATTTGGATTCAACATAGGAATTGTTTCAGATCTAAAATTGGGAAGTCATTTTGATTTGCGTTTTATTCCCGGCCTTTCCTTTGGGGAAAGACGCTTGGAATATAATTTAAGAAACGATTCGGGGATAGTTACAGCTCTAAAAAAAATAGAATCTACCTTTATTGATTTTCCATTAGTGCTCAAATATAAATCTGCTCGACTTACAAATACAAGAGCTTATGTTATTTCAGGAATTAAATATAGTATTGACCTTGCCTCACAAGCGGGGAAAAAAGATCAGAACAATAATGACTTGGTAAAATTAAAAAGGAATGACTGGTCTACAGAATTTGGTGTAGGGTTTGATTTCTACTTGGAGTATTTTAAATTTTCTGTTGAAATAAAAATGGCATATGGAATACGAGATTTGTTAGTTAGAGACGATACTCCTTACACCAGCTCGATTAATAGATTGAACTCAAAAATTACACTCATTTCATTTCTTTTTGAATAATTTATTTTGAATGAAGAAAGAAATAGAAATTCCATTTTATCCTGAACATGCATTTACAAGCCGTGATTTTTTATCCGATATCTCAAAATTTACCGGAATAAATCAGAAACGAATTACAGGATATCAAATTATTAAACGCTCGATTGACGGCCGGTCACAAAGTGTAAAAGTAAGAATTCGATTCGAAATTACTATTGACGAACCTTTTCAAAAAATCAAGGAGCGAATTTTTGATTTTCAAGATGTTCACAACAAAGCTGCTGTAAATATTGTTGGCGCTGGCCCTGCCGGATTATTCGCAGCGCTGCAATTGATAGAAAAAGGATTAAAGCCAATCATCATCGAACGAGGAAAACCCTGCAGCGAAAGGAAAATAGATATTGCATTGTTATATAAAGAAAAAAAAATAAATGCAGAATCTAATTATTGCTTTGGTGCCGGAGGAGCTGGAACATTTTCTGATGGCAAGCTTTACACGCGCTCATCAAAACGAGGTGATGTAAATCGTATTTTGCAGCTATTAGTTAATCATGGCGCAAATCCTGATATTTTGATTGATGCTCATCCACATATCGGTTCAGACAAACTTCCAGCGATCATAACCAATATCTGTAAAACGATTACAGATGCTGGAGGTGAAATTTATTTCAACGAAAAGGTGATTGATATTGAAATCAAAGATGATACTGTCAAATCTGTAAAAACAAGTAGCGGAAAGGTTTTTGAGGCAATGAATACGATCCTTGCAACCGGTCACTCTGCGCGTGATATCTATGAGTTATTGCATAAAAAAAATATCAGCATTGAAGCAAAACCTTTTGCAGCAGGCATACGGATTGAACATCCACAGGCATTGATTGATGAAATTCAATATCATACTCAAAAAAAAGATGCATTTCTTCCATCGGCAACTTATAGTTTAGTTACCCAAGCCCTGAATCGTGGTGTTTTTTCGTTCTGCATGTGCCCGGGTGGCACTATCGTTCCTGCCATGACAAACGAAAACGAAATGGTAACAAATGGAATGTCCAATTCAAAACGCAATTCTCTTTTTGCAAACGCTGGTATTGTTGCCTCTGTTGAATTGGACGATATGGCTGCCTTTATAGATAAATATGGACCATTAGGTGGGCTGGTATTTCAATCAAGTATGGAAAACCGAGCGTTTGAAACAACCGGAAATATGATGGCACCTGCTCAGCGATTAACCGATTTTATTAAAAATAAGCAATCGTCTTCTTTAAATACATCATCGTACATTCCAGGGTTGGCATGTGTTCCGCTTCATTCATCGTTGCCCGATATTATCACGTCACGTATTCAAATTGCTTTCAAGGAATTTGAAAAAAAGATGAAAGGTTTTATAACCGAACAGGCAACCATTTTAGGTGTAGAATCACGAACATCATCACCCGTGCGTATTCCAAGGCACCCTAATCTTTTATCGCATCTGCAACTTTCCAATTTTTATCCTTGCGGTGAAGGATCTGGTTTTGCAGGTGGTATTGTTTCCTCTGCAATTGATGGTGAACGCTGTGCTTTAAAAATAATTGAAAAGGAGTATGATTGAAAATTGTTAATATTGTAGAACAAAAGAAAAATTTTTTCCATGAGAAATAATCTGAAAGAAGCTGATATTTTAAAAAAAATTAGCGAAAAATCGTCTATGAAGCAGGATGTCTATGAAAAGACACATGAAATTTTTGACATGTTAAAGGATATTTCTAAGGAAATAGCTGAATCCTCTCATAAACAAATAAAGAAAATTGACAAAAGAATAAATGTTGAATATACCGACAGTGGTGAGTTTGAAGCACAAATTAAAATTGCAGGTGATATGCTTGTGATGAGTATGCATACGAATGTATTTGAATTTCCTCGAGATCATGAAATCATGCAGTCTTCCTATATTAAAAAAGATATTAGCCGTTCGTATTGTGGTGTAATTTACATTTATAATTTTTTGGCCGACTCACTGAAATATAACAGAACAAATGATGTTGGCTATTTGGTAGCAAGAATTTTTATTAATCGTGAGTATCATTATATGGTAGAGGGAAAAAGGCAAATTGGGCTGCTTTATAATAATTTTATCAATCAGACAATAGACCGTCCACTTTTAAAAAAAGTGTTGATTTCGTCAATATTGTATTGTCTCGATTTTGATTTATTAACACCTCCCTATGATGTTATGAAAGAAGTAAGTGTCTTTGAAATGCTCGAAAACTCTAACAATATGAATATTAAAACTGGAAAAAGGTTAGGGTTTAAATTTCAGGTAGATCAGGATGACTTTAAAAATAAATAACATTGAATTAAAAAATAATTTGGTAGTTCATAAAAATAGTCTACATTTGCACTCCCAAATTTTGGGTAAAATCAAGGCCCGTTCGTCTAGTTGGCCTAGGACGCCAGGTTTTCATCCTGGAAATCAGGGGTTCGAATCCCCTACGGGCTACAAACTTTAAGTAATATTATGGCAAATCATAAATCGTCAAAAAAAAGAATCCGCTCTAACGATGTTAAAAGAGTGACTAATAAGGTTCAGGCAAAATCGATGCGTAATTCAGTAAAAGAGCTACGGGCTTCAACCGATAAAGAAAAAGCTAAAGAAAGTTTACCAAAACTTATATCTATGCTTGATAAATTAGCTAAGAAGTCTGTTATTCATAAAAAGAAAGCAGCAAATCTTAAATCAAGTCTTGCTAAAAAAGTAAACGCTCTTTAGTAAAAAATATTTTTTTAAAATTGCCTTTCATTAAAACGAAGGGCTTTTTTTGTTTTAGAACCTTTATGCATAAGAACGACAATCCTGAAAAGCTTAATGCCAATCCCATCAATCAATGGGCAGAAGATGATCGCCCACGAGAAAAACTTTTACTCAAAGGAAAATCTTCCTTGAGTGATGCTGAGCTAATAGCCATTCTTATTAGTTCTGGCAGCCGAGAAGAGTCTGCTGTTGACCTTTCAAAGCGTATTTTAAAAAATACCTCGGATAACCTTATTGAACTGTCAAAACTTTCAATTGCTGAACTGATGAAATTCAAAGGAATTGGCGAAGCAAAAGCAATTAGTATTATTGCTGCACTTGAACTTGGCAAAAGACGAAGAGAATCGGAAGCAATGGCAAAAAACAAAATAACATCCAGCCGTGATGCCTACGAAATATTACAATCTGATTTGACCGATTTACCTCATGAAGAATTCTGGATTATGTTGCTTTCAAATGCAAATAAATTAATACGTAAGATTTGTATCAGTGAGGGTGGATATACAGGAACTGTCGCTGATCCCAAAAAGATTTTTAAACTGGCACTTGAGCAAAATGCCTGTTCTGTTGTCCTTGCCCACAATCATCCATCCGATAACCTGAAACCAAGCGAGCAAGATATTAAATTAACAAAAAAGTTGGTAGAATCCGGAAAGTTTCTTGATTTGAAGGTCATTGACCACCTTATTGTAGGAGACACTTCCTACTTTAGTTTTGCTGACAATGGTCTGATATAAATTACCTTTTAAATGTTTCTAAAAATTCAATCAATTTCTTTATAGCAATTGCACGATGACTGATAGTGTTCTTTTGTTCAATGCTCATTTGTGCAAATGATTGCTTATATCCATTTGGTTGAAAAATCGGGTCGTATCCAAAGCCATCCTTACCAGTTTTTTTTTTAAGAATTTGCCCGTCCACTCTGCCTTCGAAAAAATGGGTTTCATCATTTTCTATTAGAGCAATGACTGTTCTAAAACAAGCTTTACGATTTTCAATTCCGTCAAGTTCATCAAGAACCTTGTTCATGTTGTCATCAAAGTTTTTATTTTCACCTGCATAACGAGCCGAATAAACGCCCGGTCTATTATTTAATGCTTCAATTTCGAGCCCTGTGTCATCAGCAAAACAGTTGACATGGAAATGTTTGTTAACATAGTTTGCCTTTTGCATTGCGTTTCCTTCTATTGTTTCCTGAGTTTCGGGTAAATCATTTACACAACCTATTTCTTTAAGGCCCATTATTTCCAACTTATTTTTCAAAAGATTAGTTACTTCGAAGATCTTATGTGTATTGTTGGTAGCGAAAACCAGTTGAGTCTTATTCCTTGTTTGTTGCATATTTTAAATAAATTCTAAAAAAATAATTTTATATAAATTGTTTCCAAAATTAGCAAACTCTTTCAAAAATCGCATTTCTTTGAATCATTTTACAGAAATAATTTCCACATATTAAATATTTATGTAATTTTGCACGCTCAAAACTAATCATTAACAAATAAATTTAAATTATGCCAGCAAGAATTAGATTACAACGATTTGGTAAAAAAGGCATGCCTTATTACCACATTGTAATAGCGGATGGTCGTGCACCACGAGATGGAAGATTTATCGAGAAAATTGGCACCTACAATCCACTAACAAGTCCAGCTACCATTGAAATTAACTACGAGAAAGCACTCGAGTGGTTGCACAATGGGGCAAGTCCTACTGACACTGTCAGAGCAATTCTTTCATTCAAAGGAGTAATGTACAAATTTCACCTTTCAATTGGTGTAAAAAAAGGTGCTCTAACGCCTGAATTAGCCGAGGCGAAGTTTCAAACCTGGTTACAGGAAAAAGAAGCTAAGATTGAAAGCAAGAAAAAACAAAAAGAGCTTGATAAAAAATCAAAAGTAAAAGCTGACCTGGCTGCTGAAGTAAAAGTGAATGAAACAAGAGCATCTTTAATTGCAGAAAAACAATCGAAGCTACTTCAAAAGGAGCAAGAATCTAAAAAAACAGCATCAGAAGAAGCTGTTGCAGCCGAAGAAGTAGCCACAGCCGAAGAAGTTGCTGCTCCTGAAGCAATAGTTGCAACCGAAGAGCCGAAAGCAGCAGAAAACTCTACACCGGAAACTGAAGCATAGCTTTTTATTATGAACAAAGATGATTTTTACTATTTAGGTAAAATCACTCGTGTGTCAGGTTGTTCAGGCGAAGTAGCCATTTTTTTGGAGGTAGATGAACCTTCTAAATACACAAATCTGAAGTCTGTTTTTATTGATGTTGCCAAAAATTTAATTCCATTTGAAATTAAATCAGTTAAACTAAAACCTAACAGTAACAAAGCAGTGATGCGATTGCAGGATATAACTTCTATTGAACAAGCGACCAAGCTGATTAATTGCGAATTGTACTTGCCATTATCTCAGCTGCCTCCTTTAAAAGGAAAGCATTTCTACTTTCATGAGGTAATTGGTTTTAGTATTATTGATAAAATACATGGGAATATCGGAACTGTTTGTCAGGTAATGGACTTAGGAGTACAATCATTATTACAAGTGATAAATAACGGCAAAGAGCTACTAATACCAATCAATGATGATGTTATAGTATCCGTCAACAGGACAGAGCGTATGATTGAAATAACAGCACCCGATGGTTTAATAGAATTATATTTATAATCCAAAAGATGGCTTTTAAATTTAAAAAATTCTCGATTTCTGATGACAATAGTTCTCTCAAAGTGACTACCGATGCAGTTATGCTTGGAGCATGGGTAAAAACAGGAACTGCACTGAGTATTTTAGACATAGGAACAGGATGTGGAATTATTGCATTGATGTTAGCACAACAATCCGATGCCTTTATTGATGGAATTGATATTGACGCACCATCGATAGAGCAAGCCAAAGAAAATGTACAAAAAACGAAGTGGGGTAAGAAAATAAATATGTTCCACTCATCTTTGCAAAATTTTACTAAAGTTCGCAATAATCATTACGACCTGATTGTATGTAATCCGCCTTACTTTAAAGATGGACTTAAATCGCCCGATAAAGTAAAAAATATTGCCAAGCATTCTGAATTTTTAAGCTTTGATGAAATTATTAGCAATACCAAAAAGATTATTAAAATTTATGGTCGTCTTTGTGTTATTTTACCTCAATCAGAAAGTATTGTATTTAAAGAAAAAGCATTGATAAACAGTTTGTATCTTACCCGTGTGCTTAATGTTCGCCATTACCCTAACCGGCAAGTAAAACGTGTGTTAATGCAGTTTGAATCTCTAAGAAAAAACAGGGTAGAAGAAAACATCACCATATATAACGATGAGGACGATACCTTTACGCAGGAATACAAGAATCTTACAAAGGATTATTACTTAAAGTTTTAATTTTTTCATGCTGATTTAATATCCTATTAATTTTGGCATTACCTTTGTCACAAAATACCAATTAATATAAATTTTATTCTGTTATGAAAACATTTGTTAAAACTTTTTTATCGATTACAGCTATCTTTATTCTTATAGCTGTTTCTACAACAACTTCGGCGCAAAAGGTTTATTCATGCGACAGTAAGTATGATGCAGACATTAAAATATTCGTGGTTGACAGTAAGTACGATGCTGACCTTTTAGTGTATAAAGTCAGTAGTCAATACGATGTAAACGATGATGGTTTATGGTATTTTGTTGACAGTAAGTACGACGCAAAAAAGAAAGTTTGGTTCGCCGATAGTAAATACGACGCTGACCTATTAATTTATTTTGTAGATAGTAAGTACGATGCTAAATGGAACAATACGAGTAAAAAGCATTTGATTTATTAATGAATTGTTACTGAATCATTATTTTTTCAGTATGCAACATATTTCGTTTATCCGATATTTTTACAAAGTAAGTTCCTTTTGATAAGAAGTGAGTTGAAAAGCGTAAAGAATTTTTTCCCGGTTTAACATCCCCATTGAATAGTTGCTTAATCAAGCGGCCATTTAAATCGAATAATTCAATTTTTACTTTTGAAATATTTTGTATTTCAAAATCAATAAAAACTAAATCGTTGCTGGGATTAGGATAAGTCGAAATGTTCATTTGATTTGATGATATATCCGAAGCACTTGCTAATTGGGGCGAGGCAAGTTCGCTTATCCATGTTCCTGTAATTTTATACCAAATCGATCCTATTTTTTTCTGCCTTCCATAACTTGTTGCAGCCCATGCTTTCCCCTGCTCGTTATATTTTCGTTGTATCCCCGAATAATCACCCCAACGCTCATTTGGTGTTGGAAGTACATTCACATAATTAAGCCCATGCTTCAAAATTATGTAAGGTGAATAATTATCGTTCTGATCGTAAAATATGACAGAACTACCTGCAAAAACAGTAGGTGCAGTGTGATTATATGCAATGAGTGATGAACCACTTCCTCCTGAAGTTCCCATGTAGCAAATGTTTGGGTATCCAAAATCAAGCAGCGTGTCCGAAATAATATTTCCATGGATGGTTGAAAGGTCGGAAAGATTATTTATAAAACCATGATAAAAAGAAGCAGAGCCAAGTGTAGTGTCCACTGAATTTAATACAAATTGAATCTTGTTATCCTGAATAAAGCCCCCTAAAACCCGTGCATCATTAGTATCAAAAGTGTGAATTCCTTGCTGATGTGCTTGTGGAGGTACACCATAACACTTATCGGTTTTGCCGCATTCAACAGTCATCTGAGCCAATGGGTCAGCAATGGTTCCTGTGATATGAATCACAAAAATAGAATCACACTGTAACGAAAAGTTTTTGTCTGAAAGTAAATAAATGTCAGGCCCGCACAAAGTATCACCGCCTTGAATTGGGTTTATATTTCGAATATTGCTCCCGTTATATTTGATATCAGACCATAAAGCTGTAATAAGTGTATCACCTGTATAACCCTTGAATTTATCTATTTGCCATACGACACTTTGTTTAAATGATGTTTGCCATGAACCACCATTTTTCAAAAGATTAACTGTTAAAAATAATTCATTTTTAGTGAGTGCAATAGCAGGGTAGTCTGTCCAACTAGTATCGCTCAGTGGATTACCGGGCAGTTCGTATATATTCCATAAACCCATAGGGTCATTGGTCTGAGAGAATCCTACGATGATACTACTGGTGGAATCGGTAAACCCTGCAAGGTAGGTGATAGCAAAGCGGTCTTCTTTCTGGTCATAGAGTAATTTAGGATCAAACTGTGAACCGTTAACACTCAGTGTGTCGGAGAATGCTGGCAACGATACCGTTTTGAGCAAGGTGTCATTCGTAACATCGAAAATACAAAGGGTAGAGTTCACGGCAGATACGAGTATGTTCCCGTTTGAAATAGCCATATTATTGTCATTTGGAACACTCCCACCAAAGTCATTACCTTCAAAATTTCGCCAAATTTTAGGGGTATCGGCTGTGAACGTATGCGTGCTGTTTTTAACCGTTTGTGGATATTTGCGCGGATATTTTTTTTCAATCTGTTCTTTTATTTTGCTTAAATAGGTTTTGTAAATGGCGTTTCCTTCGAAGAAAGAACCGTCGTTTTGAACATGTGCAAACCAATCATCGTTAATTTTGCTAAAATTTACGGATGTTGATTTGGCGAATGTAATCCGGTCCTTCTTTGCACTATACTGCGTTTTATCCTGTGCAGATAATGCAAGCGGAATGAAAATTAATAAAAAATAAGTAAGGGTTTTTGTTAGCATATCAAAAAATATTTAAACAAAAATAATCAAATTCAATTACATGGATTAATAATATTCTTCATGTGTTATGATGGTTTAACAAAAAGCTGTAGAGTAAAAGAATGTGTTTGTTAAACCTTATGAATAAAAATGACTATTATTTAAATTACCCGCATGGAACACATAAAATTAGTAACAATATTATTTAAATCAAATTTACATTTTATTGTTGATTTCAGAATATTTTCTAAATTTGCTTTTTATAAATAAGTACTTAATTAACAAATTTTATTAAATAAACAATTTAAAACAGTATGAAACAAATTATTGCATTTTTTTTTATCATTTACAGCATTACAGCGTTTAGTCAAATCAAAGTAAACATTCCTAAGCCAACTAATAAGAGCAAAAAGGAAAAAACGGAAGTATCAAAAATCTCTGGAGATTGTAATTTCCAGCTTGGTGAAAAGGTGGAGGTATATGACCCCATTGAAAAAAAATGGTTTATGTCGGGCATTTTAAAAGTAGATGCTACTAAATGGTTTATTCATTATGATGGTTATGATAGCAAATGGGATACTTGGGCAGATTGCGCACATATTCGCAGATTTGGAGAAAACAAATCAACTCCACCAACTACAGTTGCTACAACAAATACTAATTCTTCAACAAATTCTTCAACTGTACACAATACCTCAACTGCAAACAACACTTCAAATGTTGCAGCAGTAAATATTCCAAT